>Ga0070683_100000908_pt1 | contig 22016 bp, 18 predicted proteins | sample KBSC713LmetaG_FD_64662 | JGI IMG/M metagenome (GOLD analysis project Ga0070683, IMG submission 64662) | Corn rhizosphere microbial communities from Kellogg Biological Station, Michigan, USA - KBS C7.1-3L metaG | ecosystem: Host-associated > Plants > Roots > Rhizosphere ... | reverse complement strand
CGATCAGATCGGCGCGCACCTGGTGCGCGGGCGGCGTGCTCTCGATGCGCCGGCGCAGAAGCTCGATGACCGCCGGCCACCGTTCGACCCGGACCAGCAGATCGCGCGCCGCGGCCAGCGCCTCGACGTCGGCCGGGTCCAGCGCCAGCCGCGCCCGCCACGCGCCCAGCGCGCGATCGACGTCGCCGATCTCCAGCGCCAGCTCCGCCGCGAGCGCCCACGTGAACCGCTTGCCGCCCGGCTTGGGCTCGACGGCCGCGAGGCGCTCCAGCGCGTCCAGCCGCCGCTGCTTGTTGCCGAGGGCGTCGTAGATCTCCTCCAGGCGGCGAAGGCTCTCGAGGCGCAGCTCTGGCGAGCCGGCCTCACCACCGATCGCGTCCTCGAACAACGTGCTCGCGCGCTCGGGATGGCCCAGCTGGCGATCCTCGACGCGCGCCGCGCGCACCAGCAGCTCGGCGCGCCGGTCGGCCTGCGCGGGCGGGCAGGCGCCCGCCGCCGTCGCCAGCGCCGTCGCCAGCCGGGCGGGATCGCGCGCGGCCTCCGCCAGCTGGCGCAGGCTGTCCTCGATCACCCGATCCTCGGGGGCGAGGGCGATGAGCGCGACGTATTGATCCAGGGCGCCCGAGACGTCTCCCAGCCCGTGCAGGCGATCGCCGCACTCGCGACGCAGGTCGCGCAGGCGGTCGCCGTCGGCGAAACCGATCGCGGTCAGCAGCAGCTCGGGAACGCGCGCGCCGGCGCCGGTCGCCTCGTAGCGCAGGCGAAGCGCGTCGAGCGCGTCCAGGCGCGTCGCGGGCGTCGCGCGCTTGTCGGCCAGCAGGCCTTCCAGCAGCCGGGCGAGCGGCGCGTCCTCGTGCAGATCGGGCAGCAGCACGCGCACCTCGGCCAGCGCGGCGTCCGGCTGGGCGAGCTTCTCGTGCAGCGTGGCGGCGATGCGGAGGCGCAGCTCGCGTGCCTCGGCCCCCGCGAGCAGCTCGAGGCGGAAGCGGCGCGCGGCGACCAGCTCGGCCCAGCGCTCGTGCCGCTCGAGCAAGCGTTCCAGCGACGACGCGACCTGGCCGTCCGACGGGCGCAGGCGGAACAGCTGATCCAGGTAACCGACCGCGCGCGCGTGGTCACCGACGAAGTCCTTCGCGATCCGGGCCGCCTCTTCGAGGATCTCGGCGCGCCGATCGAAGCCGCCCGCGACCGAGAGCCGCGCGTCGTACGCGTCCAGCACGTCCCGCCAGCGCTCGGCCATCGTCAGCGCCACGATCAGCGGACGGAACGCCCAGTCCGCGTCCGGGGCGGCCTTCAGCACCGCGCGAAGCACCTCGATCGACTCGGGCGCGCTCTCGCCGAAGCAGTCGGCCGCGAAGCGCGCGGCCCGGTGCGAGAGCACGTTGAGGATCGGCCGGGGCACGTCCGCCCCGATGTGCTCGCGGTAGAAGTCGAGCAAGCCCCGCGACTGGTTCTCGTCGGAGACGACGGCGGCCTCGACCGCCTCCCAGGGTGTCTCGTCGGCGGGCTTGGCCGTCGCGGCGGCGAACGCGGCCTCGAATCGTTGATCGGGCGACAGCGCCACGGCCAGCGCATCGGACTTATCGATAGGGACGACCTTCACAGCCATGGGAACGGCTCCTTTTCCGGCCCTGGGGAATCGGCAGCCGCGCCTCATCTGTTGAGGCGCTTCGGACGATCGCGCGACGCTTTTTTCGTCAGCGCGATCGCAGCAGCGTCGGTCAGTGGGTCGGATTGAGGTCGCGAAGTGCTCGTCGCAATGTTCGGTGACCAGGCGTGAGCGATCGAGCGTGCGCGGTCGCGTGTAGGCGCGGCACGCACCGGATCATCGGCGCAGGCTCGCGACGGTACGATCGGGCGCGACGCGGTGATACGATTTCGCCGGGAGGTCGGCTATGAGCTATCTCTACGGCGACTCGACGCCTTCGGATCTGGAAGGCAACTACATCGAGTTCTTGCGCGACGCAGTGGAGTTCTGCGTGCAGGTGCTGGCGTCGGATCAGAGGATCGTGATGGGGAAGGCGCAGACGCGGACGCTGGAGCACGCGACCGTCGCGGAGGTCGAGCGGCTGCAGAAGCTGTTGCCGCTGGTGACCAAGGCGTTCGAGGGGATGTCCCTGGGCGCGGCGGAGTCGCCGACGGCGCGCTGCGCGGCGGCGATCTCGAAGTCGGCGAATGATCTCGTGCGCGCGGAGGCGATCCGGATGCGCGACGCGCTGGACGCCGAGATCGCCAAGCGCGAGGCGGCGGCCGGGCAGGAGCGCGACGGCTGCGTGAAGGCGCTGGAGACGCTGATCGTGAAGCACGACCTGCCGGGCGCGGTCGCCGACCTGCAGCTGGTGCTGGTGTCGGGCGGCCGCTACGCCGGCCGCGCGCGCATGAAGACCGGCTTCGGCCTGGAAGCGGTCGTCGATCTCGACGTGCCGAGCGGCAACCTCTTCGATCGCGTGATCCGCGTCGACCGCTTGATGGAGCGGCTGGACGTGCAGGCGCCCGAGGTCGGCGGCTGGCTTCACAAGGAGGTGAAGCGACGGCCGCAACACCTCGAGAAGCACCACGTCACGGAGTACTCGGGCGGCGCGGAGGGCGGGGTGGTGAAGCTGCGCGTGGGCCCCGACGGGACGGGCGCCGGCTTCGACATCCTCTATTCGCGGGAGGCGCCGCGCGTGCGCATGCTGCGCGTCACCGACGGCACGAACGGGGCGAACGGCGCGCCCGAGCAGCCGTTCGACGTCGAAGCCGAGGACGCGCAGAAGCTGGTCGCGCTGCACGGCAAGCTGGCGAAGGGGGCGGCGGAGCTGGCCGGCCACCGGAAGCGGCTCGTCGACGCGAAGCTGGACGGCGAGGCGATGCGCACGCACGCCAAGCCGACGCTGCTGCCCGAACGCTTGATCGCCAACATGGCGCCGGTGATCCAGGAGATCTCGGCGCGCTCGCACTCGCCGGGCGAGCTGATCTTGCGGCGGCTGCTGGGCGGCGACCGGCGCGAGGAGATCTTCCTGTCGAAGTCGGAGCTGAAACAGAAGCTGGATTCGCTGAACGACGCGAACCGCACGCTGTTCGATCCGCTCTGGTCCAACACGCCGCCGAGCCCGTCCGTGAAGGTGGCGCCCGTGTCCGATACGCCGGTGGCGGCGGCGCCCAGCGTCGCCGCGGCGACCGGATCGGCGCCGCACCCGCAGCCAGGCCGCTACCGGGCGGGTACGCCGTCTCTGGGCGTGACGCCGCTGAACGCCTCCTCGCCGCCGGCGTCCGCTGCGCCGCTGGCCACGGGCGGGGCGGCAGCCACGTCGGGCGTCGGCCCAGCCAAGCCGCCCCTCGACACGCCGGCGGGCGATGCCATGCGGCGCACGCTGATCGGCACGACAGTCCCCGCGGCGGTGCAGGCGGTGCCGCCCGCGGATTCGGTGTCGAAGACGCCGCTCGCGGCTCCGACCCACGTCGAGGCGCTTCGCAAGGAAGCGGCGGGCACGATCGAGGCCGCCATCACCAAGCGAGCCGACCCGGCGAGCGGTTCCTGAGCGTGAGATCAGCGGCGTCGTGAGCGCGCATCGGGCGGCGCGGGCGGGCGTTCTGATCGTTGTCGTCGCGGCCGGTGCGGGCGCGGCGCGACCGGCGCGCGCCGAGCTGCACGCGCCGCCTCGGCTCGTTCTCCGGCTCGCCGCGGCAGACGAGCCGACCGTCGTCGTGCCCGGACAACCGGCGGCGAGCCCCGCGGGCCCGAACCTCCGACCGGCAGTCGAGGCGCCACGCCCGTCGCCGGTTGATCCCGACGCGGGGCTGGGCGGGAAGCAAGTCGGGATGGGCTTCCTCGCGCTGCTCGGCGGCGGGGCGCTGGGATCCGGGCTCTTCTACCTGGCGGATCGCGAGGATTCGCCGACGCTCGTGTACGCCAGCCTCGGCGTCGGCGCGCTGCTCCCGGCGGCGGTCGGGATGGCCGTGTGCGGCGTCGGCACGACGAGCAAGGTCTACGACGGGCGGTGCTTTCCCACGGTGGGCGGCGCGTACATTGGCGCGCTGGGCGTCCTCCCCGGTGCCTTGGTCGGGCTCCTCCTGGGCTGCTCGTCGGGGTCGTCCTCGACGCCCAGCTCGGGTGACGGCCAGACCGGACTCCAGGGGCTGGACGACTGCGCAGTGGGCGCCGCGGTCGGCGCCGCGCTCGGGCTGACGATCGGGACGCTGGTCGGCGCATACAACGGGTGGCGCATCTTCAAACGGCCCAAACCGGGCACGCTGCGCGCGTCGTTGCTCTGACGCCCGCGACAAGTCGAACCTCCGGAAATTAGTGAGATAAATACGCGCCGTCACGCAAGTTTTTGGCGCGCGTGACATCGTGGCGTGTTACATCGCCGAGGTGCAGTCTGCGCCTGCGATCACCGGGGGCTCGCGCGCGACCAACAATCGCTACGAGCCGATCGCTCACATCGGGCGGGGCGGCATGGCCGAGGTCCTGCTCGCGATGATGGACTCGGGCGGCGGCGCGCGGCGCCTCGCCGTGTTGAAGCGTATCGGGCCCGAGCTCGCGACCGATCCGGATTTCGTCGCGATGTTTCTCGACGAGGCGCGCCTGTCGCTTCGCCTCAGCCACGCGAACGTCGTCCAGACCTACGAGGTGCTCGTCGGCGACGACGAGCTGGCGATCGCGATGGAGTACCTCGACGGCCAGCCGCTGACCCGCGTCCTGAACCGGATGCTGCGCGGGCCCGGCGAGCTGGCGTTGCCGCTGCGGCTGCGCATCCTGGCGCGCGTGCTCGCGGGCCTGGAGCACGCGCACACGCTGGCGGATCTCGACGGCACGCCGCTGGGGGTCGTTCATCGCGACGTCAGCCCGCAGAACGTGTTCGTCACGTATGACGGCCAGGTGAAGCTGGTCGACTTCGGCGTCGCGAAGACGGTCGCGGCGGCGCACCAGACGCGGCCCGGCGCCATCAAGGGAAAGCTGGCGTACATGGCGCCCGAGCAGCTGCAGAGCGACGCCGTCGATCGCCGCGCGGATCTGTTCTCCGTCGGCGTGATGCTGTGGGAGGTGCTGGCGCAGCGACGCATGTGGCACCGGATGACGGAGGTCGAGATCGTCGGCCACCTCGCGTCGGGCCGGCCGATGCCGGCGCTGCCGGTGTTGCCGGCCGACGTGCCGACGGACCTCGACGCGATCTGCATGCGCGCGCTCGAGAACGATCCCGAGCGGCGCTACCAGACGGCCGCCGAGATGGAGATGGATCTCGAACGCGTGCTGGTCGGCGCCGCGGATTCCCACGCGCGCAACCTGGGCACGGTGCTGTCGCTCGCCTTCGAGGCAGAGCGCGCGGAGCGGCAGGCGATCATCGAGCGCTGCCTCCGCGGACGCGCCGAGCAGGCGGAGCCCGCGGCGCGTGCGTCGCTGATGCCCGACCCGCTGCCGACCATCGACGTCCCGCTGGAAGCGCCGGACGAGGAGCGGACGCCGGCCCACGGCGCTCGGTCGTCGGACGCGACGCCGGTCCTTCGCGTGGACGCGGCGCTCAGCGCGCCGGATGCGCCCGCGTCGCCGCCCGTGACCAGCGAGGTGACCAGCGAGCTGATCAGCGAGCCGCTCGTGCCGCCCGCGCCGTCGGTGTCGGCGGCCCAGCGCGCGCTGCGCGTGTGGCGCGCCGCCGCGGTGGCCGGGATGGTGGCGACCGTCGCCGCGCTGTCGCTCGCGCTGGCCTGGCATCGGGCCCCGGCCGCGCGCGCCGTGCCGACGACGGCTACCGCGCCGGCGCCGGCTGCATCGCCCGCGGTGCCGCCGCGCGATCCGGAGCCGCGCCCGCAATCGCCGCGTTCCGGCGGCGCGGGGCGCGACGAGTCCGAGCGCCCGCGCAAGCACCGCCGCCCGAAGCACAACGACGAGGACGCCGTGCTCCCGCCGACCAGCTTCGGCGACGAGACGTAAGCGGCCCTTCGGGTCGCGGGGCCGCGGGCCTCAGCCCGACAGATCGGATCGGATCAGAACGCGGCGCAGGTGGCGCTGCCGCCGGAGCGGAGGCGGGCGAAGTGCAGCGTGGTCGCGCCTGCGGCGTCGAACCAGCCCCACACGACGTCGTGGTTCATGTGCACGCGGAACGGATCGTCGCGCTGTCCCCAGCGCGCCTTCGCGGCGATGTCCGTCGGGCCTTCGAGGAAGTTCCCCGCGGCGCCGACGCGCGCCAGCTTGTACGCCGCGGCGGTGCCGGGCTCCATCCAGCCGACGAGGTACTGCTCCGTCGCGTCGCCGTCGGGTTGCCAGCGGGCAAGCGCAGAGTCGGCCTCGTTCGCAGCCGTGGTCGTCAGCCAGACGACCGCGCCGGTCAGCTTGTGGCTGGCATCGATGGCGGCGAAGGCGATGTCCTGATTCATCGTCATCGTGCTGTACGACGAATCGCCCATCGTGGCGGGCGCCTGGTGCGCGTTGAACGTCACCTTCCAGCCGGCGGGCGCGATAGCGGCGCCGCCCAGCTCGCCGGCGACGCTGCCGTTGCAGCCAGCGTCGACGCTCATCACCTTGTTGCGGTTGTCGGTGTAGACGCCGCCGATGCTGACGGTGGGGAAGTCGCCGCTGCCCGTGCCCGGGTAGCAGTCGGTCACGCACACGGGCAGGAACGTCGCGCCCTGCGGATGCCAGCTGAGGAGGTCGCTCATGCTGTGCGAGCACCCCCAGCTCCACTGCGTGGTCTGCGCGCCGGTCGCGGCGGCGGTGAACTTCAGCGTGTCGCCCTCGTGGCCCGAGTCGGAGTGCACGTGGTAGTAGGCGCCGTAGCGATCGCCGCCGAACTCCAGGCGGCTCTCACCGATGCCGAAGTCGGTCGGGTGGTTGTCGCTGTTGGTCAGCTCGGACGACCAGCTCTGCGTGCCCGCGAGGTCGAAGCGACGCACGTAGATCTTGTCGGCGGTGTTGTCCCACAGCAGCGCGGCGAAGTGGCCGTCGGGCTCGGCGGCGATGCCGCGGCACTCGAGGCCGGCGCCGAGATCGATCGCGGCCGCGAGCTTGTCGCCCGCGTCGAGGCGAACGGCGCGCGCGTTGGGCGCGCTCGCGGTGCCGCTCGTGTAGCAGAGCAGCGTGCCGCAGTTCGCCAGCGGCGCCGTGTAGAGAGGCGCCACCTTCAACATGCTGGCGCCCCAGATCCGGTAGTTGCGGACGCCTGCCTTGACCCCGGCGGGCACGGTCACGTCGGTCGTCGTCAGCCGATCGGGGAGGCCGCCGGTCGCGGGCGCGCCCGCGCTACCCGAGACGCCTGCGGTGCCGGTCGTTCCGGCGCCGCCGGTGGTCGGCGTCGAGCCTGCGCTACCGGTTGTTCCAGAGCTGCCCGGACCGCCCATCGTTCCCGCGGCGCCGGTCGTACCCGCACCGCCGCTCGTCCCCGCGCCGCCCGTGCTGCCCGCGCCGCTGCCGCCGATCCCCGGGGAACGACCGCCGATCGTCCCTGAAGAGCACGATCCCAGCACGAGCGCCGACAGCAATCCAAGCGAACGATAGGCGTGCCTCATGCCCGTGAATGGCCGGCCCGCCGGTGACCCGTTGCGGCGCCGTCGTTCAGACGTTGCTGCGGTCGGCGCCCGCGGTGGCGGGCGCGGGTGGGGCGATCCCGACGGGCAGCTCCGCGTGTCCCTGGCTGGTCGCCGCCGCCGCCAGGGTCCGCTTGGCGCGGCGCCAGGCCCACAGCATGTACCCGACGCCGCCGACGATGACGATCGGCGCGAGCGTCGCGAGCACCTTGTTCGGGACGTTGACCAGCTTCATGCCGGACAGCAACAGCACCACGATCAGCGCCGGTCGGATCAGGTAGTCGGGCGCGCGCGACGAGAACCGCGCGCCCAGGAACACGCCCGGGACGCTGCCGATCAGGATCGACGCGGTGAGACCCAGCTTGAAGCTGCCGAAGAAGAGGTGGCCGAGCGCCGCGCTGGTGACCAGCGGAACCGCCTGCACCAGGTCGGTGCCGACCAGCTCGGACAGCTTCATCCGCGGGTACAGCATCAGCAGCATGATGATGATCAGCGAGCCCGATCCGACCGAGGTGATGCCGACGATCAGACCGCCGACGATGCCGATCAGCAGCGTCGGGATCGGCTTCACCACGAACGGGATCAGCGTGTCGCCGGGGCGCCGGCGCGCGCTCAGCAGCGGCTTGACGACCAGGCCGGTGACCACGACCAGCAGGGCCACGCCGAGCGCGGTCTTGACGCCGCCTTGCAGCCCCATGCCCGTCCCCAGCTTGCGCAGCAGCAGCACGCCGAGGAACGCGGTCGGGATCGAGCCCATCATCAGCCACCGCACCAGCGGCTTGTGCACGGTCCCGCGTTTCCAGTGCACCGCGCCGCCGATCGGCTTCATGACCATCGATGCGACGATGTCGCTGGACACCGCGGTCAGTGGCTCGACACCGAAGAGCAGCACGAGGATCGGCGTCATCAGGGCGCCGCCGCCCATGCCGGTCAGGCCGACGACGAATCCGACACCGGCGCCGCTGAGGATGACGTAGGGGTCGAACACGTTCTGAATCTCACCACAGCCGGGAAAGCGTGTCCACGAAAATAGACATATGTCTTATTTCGGGCCGTCCTCCTATTGCGGGGCGGCATTCCGCGACGCTTCTCCGGTACAGGCAGTAGCGTAATTGGGCGCAGCGGCTCACGATCTTGGCGCTTTCGGGGGAAGGGCAGCCCGGTTCTTCGGTCTCGCGGCCCGGACAGCATCATGATGATGTCACGATGCTCTTCCGGCAGCTCATCGACGGTCGCTCCTCGACGTTTACCTATCTGCTGGCGGACGCGGCCACCCGCGACGCCGTCCTGATCGACCCGGTCTTCGAACAGGTGGCCCGCGACGCGGCGCTGCTGCGCGAGCTGGGGCTGACGCTGCGCCATACGCTGGAGACGCACGTCCACGCGGACCATGTCACCGCCGCGTGGCTGTTTCGCGAGCGGCTGGGGAGCACGATCGTCGTGCCCGCGGACGGCGGCGCGGCGGGCGCCGATCGCCACGTGCGCGAGGGCGACGTCGTCGCGTTCGGCGGCGAGAGCGTGTCGGTGCTCGCGACGCCCGGGCATACGGCCGGCTGCGTGAGCTACCTGACCCGCGATCGGAAGGCGGTGTTCACGGGCGATGCGCTGATGATCCGCGGCGCGGGGCGGACCGATTTCCAGGAGGGCGACGCGCACCGCCTTTTCCGATCCGTGCACGACAAGCTGTTTACGCTGGATGACGACTGCGCGGTCTACCCGGCGCACGACTACAGCGGGCGGCTGGCCAGCACGATCGGCGAAGAGCGGGCGTACAACCCGCGGCTCGGCGGCGCGACCAGCGAGGCGGACTTCATCGGCTTCATGGCGAACCTGGGGCTGGCGCACCCGAAGCAGATCGACATCGCGGTGCCGGCGAACCTGCGCTGCGGCCGTCCGGCCGACGGCGAGGCCGCCGCGCGCGAGCCGGCGTGGGCGCCAGCGCGGCGATCGTTCGCGGGCGTCCTCGAGGTCGAGCCGGAGTGGGTGGGCGAACACCTCGCCGAGGTGGAGGTGGTGGACGTGCGCGAGCCCGCCGAGTGGCACGGCGAGCTCGGGCGCGTTCCCGGCGCGCGCCCGTTGCCGCTGGGCGAGCTCCGCGCGCGCCTCGGCGAGCTGCCGCGCGATCGGCCGATCGTCGCGGTCTGCCGATCGGGCGGGCGCTCCGCGGAAGCGTCGCTGATCCTGGAGCAAGCCGGCTTCGCGCGCGCCGCCAACATGAGCGGCGGCATGCTCCGCTGGCACGTGCTCGGCTTGCCGACGCAGCGGTCGTAGACGGCGCCGACGCGGTACTCTCGCGGCATGCGAGTTCTCTTCATCGCGGGCTTCGCGTCGATCGTCCGAGATCCGCGCGTGGCGCGCGCGTTCTACGTCGACACGCTGGGGCTGAAGTTCGAAGGCGGGATCGGGGACTACGTCTTCACCGAGAAGCTCGCCGGCGCGAAGCACTTCGGCGTGTGGCCGCTGGCCGAAGCGGCGGAGACGTGTTTCGGCCAGGCGGAATGGCCCGCCGACGTTCCTGCGCCCCACGCGACGATCGAGTTCGAAGTGGACGACGTCCCCGCGGCCGCGCGCGAGCTGGAGGCCCGCGGCTATCGGCTGCTTCATCCGGCGCGCACCGAGCCATGGAAACAGATCACCGCCCGCCTCCTCACGCCCGACGGCCTCCTCGTCGGCGTCGTCCACACGCCCTGGCTGCACCAGGGCTAGGGCAGATCGACCACGACGATGCCGGTCATCGCGCCGGCGCCGGTCAGCTCCATCTTGTTGGTGCCGTCCAGGTTCGCGCGACCGAGTTGGCCGTTCGCGGCGGTGTAGTACATGCGGCCGCGTTTCTTGTCGATCGTAACGCCGATCGCCTCACGCACCTGGCGGACCAGGATCTGCCGGTCGGTGCGGTTCGCGGCGGTGCTGCCCGCCGGGATCGCGATGGGGCCGCGGTTGATCGTGTCGTCGCCGCGGTCGGCCCAGTAGATGATGCCGGCCTCGAGGTCCAGATCGATATCGATCGGTTCCGGCAGACCGCTGTAGAGGATCTCGATGTCGGTGCGGTTCGTCGACGTCTGACCGGCCGGCATCTGGATGTGCGCGCGGCGGATCGAGCCGACGCCGGCGTTGTCGCCGCCTTTTTGCGTCCAGTACATCCAGCCGCCCGCGGTGTCGAGCGCGATGCCGACGCACCAGCGGCTCTGGTCCATGCGATCGGTCGCGGTGCTGCCGGTCGTCACGAGCGCTTCGACGCTGGAGCCGTCCATGTTGGCGCGCATGACGCGCATCCCTTCGCGGTCGGACCAGTACATCTTGCCGCTGGGCGGATCGACGCGCATCTGCTTCGGCGTGTACGTCCCGCCCGCGGGCACCAGCGTGACGACGTTCGATCCGTCGAGGTTCGAGCGGCTCACGAACCCGTCGTCGGCGGAGGGATCGCCCATGCCCGTCCAGAAGATGTGTCCTGCCGCGAGATCGACGGCGATCCCGTCGGGACCCTGACCGGCCTTGGCGACGAGCGTGTGGGGCTGAGGGTTCTCCGCCACCGCGGTCATCACCTTTCCGGAGACGTCGAGATAGAAGATCGTCGGCGTGACGGACGAGCCACCGGCGCCCGTGGTGCCCGCGCTGCCACCGGCCGCGCCGCCGCGACCACCCGCGCCGCCGCCGCGACCCGAACCGGCTGCGCCCGCGGTCGCGTTTCCGCCGCCGCGTCCGCCGGTGGTGCCGCCGCGTCCGCCGGTGGTGCCGCCGCGTCCGCCCGCGGGGCTGCCGCCCGTGCCGGCGGGGCTGCCGCCCGTGCCGGCGGTGCCGCCGCCGTCACCGGCCGTGCCGCTGGCGTCGCCGGCCGCGCCCCCGCTGCCCATCGTCGTGCCGGTGCCGGCGACGCCGGTCGATCCACCGGCGGGGGATCCGCCGCTGCCGCCGGACGCGCCCGCCGCCCCGGTGTCGCCGCCCGCGCCCGCGGTGCCGCCGCCCGCCCCGTTGCCGCCGCAGCCGGCCGCGAGCAGACAGGTCCCGCAGAAGAGAACGACCGCGATGGCCGCCAGTCCGATCCGGCTCATGGTCCACCCACCTTTCCGCCGGTTAGTGTCGCGAGCCACCCCGATCCATCGCGCGACGTTCCGTGCGCGCGTCGCAGCGCCGGCGTGAGAGACGTTTACAAATTAGTGACGTACTGAGCGTCCGAAACCGGCTCACTCGCGTGGGCGGACGGCGCGAACGACGCCCAGTACGCGCGAAAATCACCCGATCGGAAATTGAAGCTGGACCAGGCGATCAGCGGCGCGCGCCAGGCCCGCAACGCGGGCGTGAATGTGCTGCCGGGAACGCCGTCGCCCGCGCGCACCTCGCTGGCGGCGGCCGTCGCGACGTCGATCATCTGCACGCCGAGGCCCGCCTTGACCAGTTGCTGGTCGTCGGGCGCGAAGGCGACCGGCTCACGCGCGCCCAGCGCCGCTGTCGGAAACGGCGTCGCGTTCACGGCGGCGTCGCCCGTGTAGATCGCCAGCCAGTCCTCGCGGCGGCCGCGCGGTTCGTACACCGCGATGAGATTGCCGGTGCGGGTCGCGTCCGCGCACGCGCCGCGCTCGGGGAACTCGCGCAGCACCTTTTGCTCCGCGACGTCGACCAGCAGCGGGCCGCGGTCGGCGAGCCCGCTGATCAGCGCGCGCGACGTGCCGCCGATGAAGCGGACCTGCGTGCCGAACAGCATGTGCCCGCGGCCCGCGTCGTGGCGCCAGACCTCGGTCAGCGGCGCGTCCGCAGCGGCGAAGCGCACAGCGCCGCTGCGCTCGACCAACGCGAGCCAGCGCCCCGCGGCGTCGCGAAACAGCGCCTCGCAATCGACGCGACCCAGCCGCTGGGGTTGGTCGCCGATCTTCAGGCGAAACAACGTGTCGCCCGCGACGAACAGCAGATCGCCGCCGGCGTCGAAGCAGGCCGCCTTGCCGTTGCCGGCGATCGTCTCGACCGTGTAGGCGCAGACCTCGCTCGCGTCGCGCGTGCGATGAACGGCGAGGGTGGGCGCGCGCCGGTCGGCCGACATGCTCGCGACGGCGATCAGCTCGCCGTCGTCGCTTGGCGCGACCTGCGAGATCTTGCCGTGCGCGGCGACCGATCGAATCTGGTCGGGCAGGGCGCTGCGCAGGATCGGCTCGGGTTCCGGTTCGGGTTCGGGTTCGGGCGTCGGTGCGGGCGCGGGTGCAGGGGCGGGGGCTTCGGCGTGCTCGGCCGCGACCGCGTCGGCGGCCGGGATCGTCTCCGCCGCGGGCTGGGTCTGCGTCTCGATCTCGCCCGCCTTCTTGCGCTTGGACTTCGTGGCGCGGGGCGCGCGGGCCGGACGACCGGCCTTCGCGGCCTTCTTGGAACGGGGACTCATGAACGGCGCGCAGATTAGCGTGCGCCGCACCAGCAAAGGAAGCTGCGAACGTGGAATGTGAAATGTCGAACGGGCAGGGTCCGGATTGTGACGAAGGCCGGCGCGGCCACGCAGGCGTTCGGACTTCCGGATACGGCCGGCGTAGGCGTATGATGATCGAGGATGCTCGCGCGCACGTCGTTGGTGAGGCTGTCAGTGGCTTCGATTCTTTTGGTGGGTGGCGGATTGGGGTCGGGTTGCGGCACCGTCACCCCGGTCGACAACGGGACCGGTGGTAGCGGTGGCCACGCGTCCGGTGGGACCGGCGGTGCCGGCACGGCGGGTGGCGCGGGGAACGGCGGCAGCACCGCCGGGACCATGGGAACCGCCGGCCGCGGAGGAGTCGACGGCGGCGGCGGGACCGGCGGCGCGGTCACGGGCGGCCGCGGCGGCTCGGATTCGGGCGCGGCCGGCGCGGGCGGGCGCGGCGGCGCGATCACCACCAGCGGCACCGGTGGCGTCGCGACCGGCGGGCGCGGTGGCACCTCGGGCGTCGGCGGCAGCGCCACGGCCGGGAACGGCGGCACGACGGGCACGGGCGGCGTCGCGACCGGCGGCCGCGGCGGCACGACGGGCACGGGCGGTGTCGCAACCGGCGGCCGCGGCGGCACGACGGGCACGGGCGGCACCGGCGGCGTGACGTGCGCGCGCGGCGCGTGTCCGGCGCTCGCGATCGCCGATCTCGAAGCGATCGACGATTCGAAGGCGCCCGGGTTCGATGCGCCGGGCTTTCGCTGCAAGTCGCTCACGGTCTGTCCGCCCACGGGCAGCTGCACCTACTTCTCCTCGACGACGGTGTTCGGCAGCCTCCAGTCGGCCGAGGACTCGTACACGGACGGCGTGAAGCTGACGACACCCGCGGCGGTTCACTTCGTCATCGACGGCGGTGCCGCCAGCCAGTGCGGCAATCCGGCCGTGACGTTCACCGCCGACGAGTTCATCACGTTCACGTTCGACGGCGGCAAGAAGGTATCGGCCTACTTGCCGATGTTCACGGGGACGTCGCTGTCGCTGTACGTTGCCACCGACGGATCGACGTTCACCGACGCCGCACTGACGATGCCGGCGCGCCTGCGTCCCACGCCCTGACCGCCGCCGCCCCGCGCACGATCACGTGTGCGCCGGCGTACTGACACGCGCGCGCTTCGGTAGTAGATCCGTCGCGTGAGGCTGAGGCTGGTGTCGTTCGCGGTGGTGGCGCTGCTCGCGCTGCAGGGTTGTACGAAGCACGTCTCCTTCGCGGTGCTCGCGCCGCACCAGGCGATGGACGACGGCAACGGGTGCGTCCGGCAGTGCCAGATGATGCACGCTGGTCAAACGAAGAGTTTCCTGAGCTGCGCCGAGACCTGCCCGGGGACCCGCATCGTCAAGGAGAAGAAGTGCGACGAGGTCTCGTATGAAACGAAGGCGTACGAGTGCACGACGGCGCACGCCCAGACCTTCGACGGCGTCGCGTTCGGGCTCGGCATCGGTTTTCTGGTGCTGCTGAACGTGCTGCTCGTCATCGCCGTGGCCTCGGCCGACACGAGCAACAACGGGGTCAAGTGAAGGCGCGCGGATCTTGATCTCGGAACGGCCGAGGTCGTAGGGTGATCGCACATGGACGACAACCGCAATCGGATCCCGACCAGCTCGAGCGACGGCGCGGAAGCGCCGCGCGCGGTCGCGCCAGCCTGCGCGGTCGACCCCGACGTCGATTGTCCCGTCTGCGCCGCGCGCGGCCGGCGCGTGCGCATGCACCCGGTAAAGGCGCACTATCAGTGCCCCGACTGTCACTACTTTGACTCGTGCTGCATGTGACTCAAGGTTTTGCCGCGCGGTACCGAGCTGACAGGTGCTGTGTTGCAGGCAGAACCACCCCCGGATCCGCAGTCGATTGATGCTCTGGCGTTCGTGATGGCCAAGCGCCGCTTGTTCCGCGAGCGCGTCTCGATGGTCTTCGCGTTCGCCGCCGTCACGGCCATGGTCGTGACGTTCTATCGCATCCTCGTCAGCTGACCTGAGCTACGGCCGAGCGTGTCGGTCAGCTCGTCGCCAATGTGCGCACGGGTGCGCTCTGCATCGCGTCTCGATTTTTGCGCGCGCGCGTTTTGTTGACCGCCGCGGCGCGCGCGCCGCGCACAGCTCCGTTACGAGGTCGTAGAGAAAATGACGAGCGTGCGCGTTGCGGTGCTGGTGGCGGCGGTGTTGGTTTTCGGTGGTTGTTCCTTCTCTCCGGGATCGGAGCGCAGCGGGACGGGCGGCGCCGCCGGCATCACCATCGATCCGTTGGGACATGCGGGCACCACGGGCCAAGGGCCGTGCGACGGTCTCCAGTGCCAGCAGACGACGTGCAAGAAGGGCAACTGCGCGCAGCCGCCGTGCGGCGGCGGCGTGGTCACCCGGCTGACGGGCAAGGTCTACGACCCGGCGGGCAAGGTCCCGCTACCCAACGTCGACGTCTTCGTGCCGAACAAGGCGCTCGCCGACTACGTCGACGGTCCCGCGTGCGACACCTGCGCGATGGCGCTGTCGGGCGCGCCGGTCGTGCACGCGAAGACGGACACGATGGGGAACTTCACGCTGGGCGACAGCAGCGCCGACGTGCCGGTCGGCAGCGGGATCCCGCTGGTGATCCAGGTCGGCCGCTGGCGGCGTCAGGTCACCGTCGACGTCCCCGCGTGCGCCGACACCGCGGTGGTCGCGGACATCTCCCGCCTGCCGCGCAACCAGAGCGAAGGGCATCTCCCGAAGATCGCGCTGACGACCGGAGGCGCCGACGCGCTGGAGTGCCTGCTGCGCAAGATCGGCATCTCCGATTCAGAGTTCACGCACGAGTCGGGCAGCGGGCGCGTGAACTTCTTCGCCGGCGTCGACGGCACGAACAAGTTCAACGCGGCGCTGGGCGGCGCGTCGTTCACGCCGGTCGCGCCGTGGTGGGACGACGCGAACAACCTGCGCAAGTACGACATGATCTTGCACTCGTGCGAGGGCACGGAGAGCCCGACGAACAAGAGCACGGCGGCGCGCATGGCGTTGCAGCAGTACGCCGACGCGGGTGGGCGCGTGTTCGCGTCGCACTGGCACAACTACTGGTTCGAGCACGGGCCGACGCCGTGGCCGACGATCGCGCACTTCCACCACCAGGCCGACCTGGCGATCCCGTTCACCGCCACGATCGACACCAGCTTCGAGCGCGGCATGCAGATGGCGACGTGGCTGATGAACGTGGGCGGCTCGACGACCTTCGGCCAGCTGGAGATCCGCGGCGCGCAGCACACCATCGACACGGTCGGCACAGGCCGCCAGTGGATCTACAGCACGAACCCGCAGTCGGTGCAGTACCTGGACGCGACGATGCCGCTGCAGGGGCAGGCCTGCGGGCGCGTCGTGCTCAGCGACATTCACGTCTCGCAGGGCGGGTCATCCTCGACGGAAGACGACTCGGACCCGAACCTGGCGTATCCCGACGGCTGCCGGACGATCGACCTGTCACCGCAGGAGAAGGCGCTGGAGTTCATGATCTTCGATCTGTCGTCCTGCGTGGAGATCATCGGCTGACAGCGGCGCGGCACGGGCCGCCGCAAATGCCGGGCCGGAGAGGGCGCACCCGGCGAGGATGAACGCGGCGGCGTCGGTCGTGATCGCGCCCGCCAGCGCCAGCGCGGCGGCGCCGCCCGCGACCATGCCCAGCCGGAACGCCTCCGCGCGCCGCGCCCAGTCGCGGCCGTCCCAGAAGGCGGCGACCGTGACCAGCGACGACAACGTGAACACCACCAGCGCGAAGCGGACCGCGCCGGTCGCCACCAGCCCGGGCCACAGCACGGCGATCGCCGCGGCGACCGCGACGCCCAGCTGGACCAGCGCGTAGACGGCGGCGGCGCGCGCGACGGGCGGCCCGTAGCCGTGCGTGCGGACGTCGGTCCCGTCCCACCAGCTGGGGCGCCACTCGGGCGGGCGCAGCCACAGCGCCAGCGCATCGCGACGGCGAGGCGCCTGGCGGGCGCGCCGCGCGAGCTCGGCGTAAGGATGCAGATTCGCCCAGAACGGGCTCCAGCTGCTGATGCCGGCGGTGACGCCGTAGTCGGGCTCGCGCGTGTAGGGCGCGAAGCTGCCGAACAGCTTGTCCCAGACGATGAAGAAGCCGCCGTAGTTCTTGTCCAGGAACTCGGCGTCGCGCCCGTGGTGCACGCGGTGCAGGACCGGCGTCGCCACCACGCGTTCCAGCGGGCCGAGCGCCGGGATGAAGCGGGTGTGAACGAGAAACTGGTAGACCTGGTAAACGCCGTGCACGACGACGAACACCTCGACGGGGACGTCCAGGATCGCGAGCGGCAGGTAGAACAGGTAGCTGATCCAGGTCGCGATCGCGCCCTGGCGCAGCGACACCGCGAACGTGTAGTCCTCGCTCTGGTGGTGGACCGCGTGCGCGGCCCACAGCAGGTTCACGCGGTGCGAGGCGCGGTGGAACAGGTAGTACGCCAGGTCGTGCAGCAGCACGGCGGCGATCCAGGTGATCATCGAGTGCGCGGGGAGATCCAGGATCGCCGCGTGCCGGGTCAGGAAGGCATAGACCGTCAGGAATGCGGCGCCGACCGCCAGATTCACGATCTGGTCCAGCGTCCCGCAGCCGAGGCCGCTGACCAGGTCGCCCAGCTTGTAGCGCGCGCCCACGCGCCGGCTCGCGGCCGCCGCCTCGACGGCGGCGAGCACGAGAAACACCGGAATGGCTGCGACCAGCGGGTTCATCGGCTCGCTGTCGGCTCGGCAGCCGGCAGCCCGATCGTATTCCCGGGCGCCCGCGAACGGATCGCCGTCAGGCGCGCGCTTTGGCGAGCGTGCGGTCGATGCGGCGCAGGCAAGCGTCCTTGCCCAGGACCGCCACCGTGTCGAACAGGCCGGGGCCGACCGGGACGCCGGTGACGGCGATGCGCACCGCGTGCACGATGTCGCCCAGACCCAGGCCCTTCGACGTCATCAGATCCTGCGTCCCTTTTTCCAGCGACGCCGCGTCGAACGCCGTCTGGCCGGCGAGCCAGCCGCGGTACTCGGCGAGGCGATCGGCGGCGCCGGGCGCCAGCACGCGCTTCGCGAACGCCTTCTCGTCGAACGCGAGGTCGTCGTCCTTGACGAAGAAGAACGACGCCTGCAGCAGGATGTCGCCGAACACCTTGATGCGGTCGCCCAGCGCCTCGACGATGCGCGCGACGTAAGCGCGCGTGTCGTCGCCGACGGGCGCGGTCACCCAGCCGGCGCGCTCGAGGAACGGCAGCACGCCGGCCACCTTCTCGGGTGTCGGCAGCTTGCGCATGTACTCGGCCTGGAACGCGAGCAGCTTGGTCGGATCGAAGCTGGCCGGCCCGGGGTTCACGCGCTCGAGCGCGAAGCTTTCGACCATCTGCGCGCGCGTCATGAACTCGGTCTTGTCGTCCAGCGACCAGCCGAGCAGCACCAGGTAATTCACGATCGCGTCGGGCAGGTAGCCGACCTGCTCGTAGAAGTCGACGACGACCGGGTTGAAGGTCTCGGGCGCGATCGCCAGCTTCATCGCCGCGGCGATCGCGGTGCCGTGCTGGTGCACCTTCGCGAAGTCGGCGTGCTTCAGGTAGGCGTCCAGCTTGCGCTTCGACAGCTTGCGCTTCGATCCCGGCTCGGCGACGTAGGGCAGGTGGGCGTAGGCGGGCAGGGGATAGCCGAGCGATTCGGCGATGAAGATCTGCCGGGGCGTGTTGGACAGGTGCTCCTCGGCGCGGATCACGTGCGTGATGCCGAAGTCCTGGTCGTCGACGACGTTCGCCAGGTGATAGATGAACGACCCGTCGGTGCGCTGGATGACGTGGTCGGCCTCCTCGGTCCACGAGAACTCGACGGCGCCGCGCACCAGGTCCTTGATCACCAGCCGGCCCTCGCGCGGCATCTTCAGGCGGACGACGTGCTTGCGGCCCTCGGCCGCGAAGCGCGCGCGGTCGGCGTCGGTCGCCGCGGCCCAGGTGCGGCTGTACTGGAACTGCCGCTTGGCGGCCTCGGCCGCCTTGCGCTCGCTGTCCATCTCCTCGGGCGTCGCGTAGTCGTGGTAGGCGTGGCCGCGCCGGAGCAGCTCGTCGACGGCGGCCTGGTACTTCGCGCTGCGCTGCGACTGGAAGTACGGCGCGTACGGACCGCCGACCTCGGGGCCTTCGTCCCAGCCGAGCCCCAGCCAGTGGAAGCCGTGGAGGATCGGCGCGAGCGCCGCCTCGACGTTGCGCTGCTGGTCGGTATCGTCGATGCGGAGCACGTACTTGCCGCCGTGCCGGCGCGAGAACAGCCAGTTGAACAGCGCGGTCCGCACGCCGCCGATGTGCAGGAAGCCCGTCGGGCTGGGCGCGAACCGCGTGCGCGGCGCCGTGTTGGGACCGCTCACGAGATCTTCGTTCCCGGCTCGGGCGTCGCGCCGGCGTTGTCGAACGTGACGACGCGGCCGCCCGCCGCGAAGATCATCCCTTCGGACAGGCCGAACTTCATCTGGCGCGGCTTCAGGTTGACGACGACCATCACCTTCCGGTCGACCAGCGCCGCCGGATCGGGGTACGTGGCGCGGATGCCGCTGAAGATCTGGCGCAGGCGCCCCTCGCCGAGGTCCACCATCAGCTTCAGCAGCTTGTCGGCGCCCGGCACCAGCTCGGCGGACTTCACCAGGCCGACGCGCAGATCGACCTTGCCGAGATCGTCCATCGAGATCTCCGCGGGCGGCGGCGCGGGCTCGGCTTTGGCTTTCACCTTTGCTTCTTTGGCGGCGGGTTTCGGCGCCGGATGTGTCTTCGTCTTGTTCTCGATCTTCGCCCAGCCGTCTTTCAGCCCGACGGTGCGGTTCCAGATCGGGCTGCCCGCCGTGCTGTCGGGGTCGAGGCAGAAGTAGCCGACGCGCTCGAACTGGACGCGCGTGCCGTGCTTCGTGAGCGTGCCGACGTACGGCTCCGTCATCGCGCCCGCGATGCTGACGACCGACTCCGCGTTCACCTCTTCGAGGAAGCTCCGGTTCTCGTCGGTGCCGGGGTTCTCGACGGAGAACAGCCGATCGTAGAGGCGCACCTCCGTCGGCACGGCGTGGGCCGCCGAGACCCAGTGCAGCGTTCCGCGCACCGTCCGCCCGTCGGGCGCGGTGCCGCCCCACGACGCCGGATCCCATTCGCCGTGCAGCTCGGTCACCTCGCCGCTCGCGTCCTTCACGACGCGCGTGCACTTCACGAGGCACGCGTAGCGCAGGCGCACCTCGCGCCCCGGCGCCAACCGGAACCAGTCCTTGGGCGGATCCTCGCGGAAGTCGTCGCGATCGACGTACACGACGCGCGAGAACGGCACCTTGCGTGTGCCCTGCGCCGGATCCTCCGGGTGCAGCGGCGCCGACAGCTCGCGCACTTCGCCTTCGGGGAAGTTGTCGATGATCAGCTTCAGCGGCCGCAGCACCGCCATCACGCGCGGGCTGCGCCGGTTCAGATCCTCGCGCAGGCCGTGCTCCAGCAGGCCGACGTCGACGAGGCTGTCCGTCTTGGCGACGCCGATGCGCTCGCAGAACGCGCGGATCGCCTCCGGCGTGTAGCCGCGCCGGCGCAGCCCGGCCAGCGTCGGCATGCGCGGATCGTCCCAGCCCGACACGACGCCCTTCTGCACCAGCTCGGCGAGCTTGCGCTTCGACATCACCGTGTAGGTCAGGTTCAGGCGCGCGAACTCGATCTGCCGCGACGGGAACATGCCCGTCTCGCGGATGCACCAGTCGTACAGCGGCCGGTGCGACTCGAACTCCAGCGTGCAGATCGAGTGCGTGATCTCCTCGATCGCGTCCGAGAGCGGATGCGCGTAGTCGTACATCGGGTAGATGCACCATTTCGTGCCGGTGCGGTGGTGGGGCGCGTAGCGGATCCGGTACAGGAGCGGATCGCGCATGTTCATGTTCTGCGTCTCGAGGTCGCCCTTGCCGCGCAGCACGTGCGCGCCCTCGGGGAACTCGCCGGCGCGCATGCGCTTGAACAGGTCCAGGTTCTCGGCGACGGGGCGATCGCGGTAGGGGCTGGGCTTTCCCTTCTTGTAGAAGTCGCCGCGGTACTCGCGGATCTCGTCCTCGGACAGGCTGTCGACGTACGCGGAGCCCTTCTCGATCAGCTTGATCGCCAGCTCGTACAGCTTCTCGAAGTAATCCGAGGCGTAGAACATCGCGGACCACTGGAAGCCGAGCCAGCGAATGTCTTCCTGGATGGCCTCGACGTACTCGACGTCCTCGGTGGTCGGGTTGGTGTCGTCGAAGCGCAGGTTGCAGGTGCCGCCGAACTCCTGCGCGAGGCCGAAGTCGACGCAGATCGCCTTCGCGTGACCGATGTGCAGGTAGCCGTTGGGCTCGGGTGGAAATCGCGTCGCGACACGTCCGCCGTGCTTGTTGCTGGCCTGGTCGGCGGCCATGATCTCGCGGACGAAGTTGCCCGCGCCGGCCTCGGTCTTCGGCTGGGTCTTTCCGTCGGTGGCGGGGCTGGCGGTCGTGCTGCTGGTGGGCTTGCTTGCGCTCATGAAGCTCTCGGGCTGCGGAGCCTGCCCCGAACGACGCACGTATACAAGTTCGGGGCCCGATCCAGGGGCGAGTTTCGGGCGTTTTCCCGTCGGACGTGGCACTATGGCCACGTGGGCAAGCGATCCGACAGTCGCCCGGTTGCCGAACCAGCCCAGCCGGTTCTTCCGTCGGGCGACGTCGCATTGGTGTTCGGGAAGAACGCCGACGGCGTCCACATCCTGCGCCGCCGCGACGAGAACTCGCCGATCGAGGCCGGCCTGCTGCAGCCCCTGGTGGAAGGACGTCCCATCAGCGGGGAGCTGATCTCGATGAAGCGCCGCGAGGACATGCCGTTCCTTTACGACGTGAAGTCCGAGCTGCCGGAGTCCGAGGCGCCGCGCGCGACGCACGGCCCCTCGCAGGTCGCGACCGATTCGTACCGCAAGGGCTGGGACGCGATTTGGGGCGGCCGCAGCAAGACCGTCCGCCGCGACCTGAACTAGGGGGCGTCCCTATTTAGGGCGATCGGAAACGTAGATCATTTCGATCACTTGCACGATCGTCGCACTCGGAAGTTGTGCGGCGATCGTCGCTGTGATCAAAGATCTACATGCACCG
>Ga0070683_100000907_pt1 | contig 22017 bp, 12 predicted proteins | sample KBSC713LmetaG_FD_64662 | JGI IMG/M metagenome (GOLD analysis project Ga0070683, IMG submission 64662) | Corn rhizosphere microbial communities from Kellogg Biological Station, Michigan, USA - KBS C7.1-3L metaG | ecosystem: Host-associated > Plants > Roots > Rhizosphere ... | reverse complement strand
CGTGGTTTCCGGGTGGAGCCGATGGAGATCGAATCGACGCTCAGCCGCCATCCGGACATCGCCGAATCGGTTGTGGTCCTGCACGAGCCGGCGCCCGGCGACCGTCGCCTGGTCGCATACGTCGTGCCGCGCCCGGGGACCGCCCCGAGCACCAGCGGACTGCGCCGATTCCTGGAACGTGAGCTCCCGCCGTACATGGTGCCGTACGCGTTCGTCGAACTTGACTCGCTGCCGCTGAGCGTCAACGGCAAGGTCGACCGGGACCGCCTTCCCGCGCCCGACGGGGACCGGCCGGCGCTGGGGGAGGAGTACGTCGAGCCGCAGACGGCAATGCAGCGCACGCTGGCCGGCATCGTCGCCGCCGTCGTCGGCGTGGACAAGGTCGGCATCCACGACAACTTCTTCGACCTCGGCGGCGACTCGATCCAGGCGATCCAGGTCGTGGCCCGGGCCCAGGAGGAGGGCATCGGCCTGTCACCGCTGGACTTCTTCGAGCACCCGACCGTCGCGCTCCTCAGCCAGGCAGCGACCAACCCCAACGAGGAGCGGATCGTCAGCCCGCGACCGGCCGACGCCGAGCCCGTGCTCTCCTTCGACCAGGAACGGCTCTGGCTGGAGAACCAGCTGCGACCGCGAACCTCGTACCACGTCGGCGGCCGGCAGCGCCTGATCGGCCCGCTCAACCTCGACGTCCTCGACGCCAGCCTGCGGGTCATCCTGCAGCGGCACGAGGTGCTGCGGACCCGGTTCCCCACCGTCGACGGCCGTCCGATCCAGGTCGTGGACGAGTTGCCCGACGACTGGCACCTCGAGGTCGTGGACCTCAGCAGTTTCGACGGCGATCGCCTCGGCTACGCCGAGCGGCTGATGGACGAGCAGTTCACCACCCCGTTCGACCTGGCCAACGGGCCGCTGCTGCGGTGCCTGGCGGTCAAGATGCACGACAACGAGCACCTGCTCAGCATCACCGCCCACCACATCGTCTCCGACGTGTGGTCGGTCGGTCTGTTCGGGCGTGAACTGGCTGCGCTGTATCAGGCCGGCGGCGTCTTCGACGGATCCGGCCTGCCGGAGTTGACGATCCAGTACCGCGACTACTCGGTGTGGCAGCGCGGCTGGATGGTCGGCGAGGCATTGCAGTCTCATGTGGAGCACTGGCGCCGCCACCTGGCCGGCGCGCCACCAGCGCTCACGCTGCCGACCGGCAAGCGGTCGCCGGGCGCCGGCGGCGACCGGGTGCGCACCGTCCTGTCCAAAGAGGAGACGGCCGCGCTGCACAACCTGTGCCGGAGCCAGGGTGTGACCCTGTTCATGATGGTGCTGGCCTGCCTGGGGACCGTGTTGACGCGCTGGTCCGGCCAGAAGGACGTGGTGGTCGGCGCGTCGATGAGCGACCGGACCGACACCGGCACCGAGAAGCTGATCGGGTTCTTCATCAACACCCTGCCGCTGCGGGTGAACGTGTCGGGCGACCCGACGTTCGCCGAGTTGCTCAAGCGGGTCCGCCAGCTGGCACTGGACGGCTACGCGCACGCCGAGGCGCCGATCGACGTCCTCGTCAAGGAGTTGCAGGTCACTCGCGACCCCCGCCGCACACCGCTGTTCCAGGTCATCCTCAACGTGATCGAGCTGGCGCCGGTGGACCGCATCGGCGAATTCGAACTGCAGTCGATGGACACTCCGCAGCTGCTGAGCAGCTTCGACCACGTGGTGACCGCCCAGGAGCTGAGCGGCGAGATCCTGCTCCGGATCGAGTTCAACGCCGAGCGATACGAGCGGCCGATGATGCAGGCCCTCCTCGACGCCCTGGCGACGTTCATGCGGCAGGTCGTCAACGACCCGGCCAAGGACATCCGCGACTACCCGCTGCAGGCCGGCGAGGAGGTCGCGGTGACCGGGCCGCCCGTGGACCGGCCGGCCCCGCACCTGGCCGTGCACCAGCACGCCGAGACGTCCGATCGGACCGCCGTGGTCGACTCGGACGGCGAGTGGAGCTACGAGTGGCTCGACCGCGCGACCGACGTGATGGCGCGGCGCGTCCGGCACGCAGACGGGCTGGGTCTGGTCCGGCGGCCCTCGGCCGCGTTCATCGCCGCCGTGCTCGGTTGCGTCAAGGCCGGCGTGCAGTACACCGTCGTCGAGCCCGGCCGCGCCGACACCGGCATCTCGACCGTGCTCGATGTCGCCGACGGACCGCTCGACGTGGGCACCTCGTCCCGGCCGGCGAGCCGCGACTCCTCGTCGGGGCCCGCGGTCGACTGGGCGGTCGAGCGGTACGGCTTCGGCGGCGACGACCGCTTCGCGGTGCTCGGCCGCCAACCCGGCCTGCTCATGTCGGCGCTGTCCACGGCGTTCGGCGCCGGCGCGACGGTGATCCTGGTGCCGCCGTCGCTCGCCGGGGACACCGGGGCCCTCGCCGCGTGGCTGCGGGCCAACGCCGTCAGCGTGCTGTACAGCAACCTGCCGGTCCTGCGGGCCCTGTCGTCCCGCAAGCCGGCCCCCGAGCTGCCCGCGCTCCGGCACGTGTTCGTCGAGAACACCGGCGAGCTCATCGCGCACGACGTTGACGCGCTCCGCCGCGGGCTGCCCGGCTGCCGCCTCGTCGGCCTCTACCGGGTCGGCCCCGACGGGCAACCGCTCACCGTGTATGCGGTGCCGGACAGCTGGGACGCGCAGACCGCCCCGATGCGGGTGCCGCTGGGCACCGAACTGCCCGGGACCGCCGTCCAGCTCCGGCACCCGACCGGCCGGCCCGCTTCGGTCGGCGAGGTTGCCGAGGTCTACCGCGGCGAGCAGCGCACCGGCGACCTCGCGCGCCGCTGGACCGACGGCACGCTCGAGTTCGTGAGCCGGCTGAGCGACGACGCTCGGCCTCGAAAGGAGTTGGCAGCAAGGTGATGAGCGAAATCGATGGCGCCCGCCCCGGACACCTGGTTGATCCGGTCGAGACGCTGGCCGCCCTGCGCACGGTGCCGGAGGTCCAGGAGGCGGTCGTCACACAGCGACCCGGCACCGGCGGCGCCACGATGCTCCTGGGCTACGTCACCGGCCCGGACCCCGCGCTGGGCACTGTGCCGATCCGCCAGCACCTGAGCGGCCAGCTGCCCGACTACCTGATCCCCGAACACCTTTTCGTGCTCGACCAGCTTCCGCTCACGCTCGATGGCGACTACGACGTGGACGCCCTGCCGGAGCCGGACGAGTCGAGCGCCGCCGCCGACAGCTATGTCGCGCCCCGCACCCCGATGGAGGAGCAGCTGGCCGCGGCCATGGAGGATCTGCTGCCGGTCGCGCGGGTCGGCATCCACGACAACTTCTTCGCCGTGGGCGGATCGTCGTTCCTGGCGACGCGGCTGACCACCCAGATCCGGCAGATGTACGGCGTCGAGGTGCTGCTCCGGGACGTCTTCGCCGGCCCGACGGTCGACGAGCTGGGCCAGCTGATCCGGACCCACCAGAACCGCACCGCCGTCGAGGAGCGCGGATACCGCCGCCAGCGGCGCAAGGAGAAGGCGGTCCGCTACGTCACCGGCCATCCGGCGGTGCTGTGGGTCCTGCGCCGGGCCCGCTCCAGCAAGGCCGAACAGCGCGGCTAGCCGCGGTCAGCTCCAGCAAGGCCGAACAGCGCGGCTAGCCGCGGTCAGCGCGCCCGCTGGCGCCGGGTCAGGTCGTGGCCGAGCGCCTGGATGACCAGGCGCTCGCCGGCGGCGTCGAAGAAGTGACCGCCGGGGATTTCCTGCAGGTCGAACCGGGCCGACGTCTCGGCCGCCCAGCCCCGCATCCGCGGCGGCGAGGCCTCCGGGTCGCCGGTGCCGGCGAAGGCGCGGATGGGCACGTCGAGCGGCGTCGCCGGGTGGAAGTCGTGGGTGCTGAGCACGGTCAGATCGGCCTGCAACGTCGGCAGGAGGCTGGCGAGGAGCTCCGGCTCGGCGAGCACCTCGGGCGGCGTGCCGCCCATCTCGCGCACGTACCCCTCCAGCCCGTCGTCCCGGTTCTCCCACTGCCACTGCCCGTTGTCGAGGCACGGCGCGGCACTCGCGGCCACGAACAGCGCGCTGGGCATCGGCATGGCGCGGTCGCGGAGGGCGTGGGCCAGTGCCCAGGCCACCCGCCCGCCCATGCTGACGCCGTAGAACGCCAGCGGCTGGTCCAGGAGTGGCTTGATGACCTCGATCAGCTGGTCGACGAGCGGGGGCATGCGGTCATAGGGCGGCTCGTAGAGCCGATCCGCGCGGCCCGGCAGCTGCACCGCGATCGGCTCGATCGTCCCCGGCATGAGCCGTGACCAATGGCGATACATCGAGGCGCTGCCGCCCGCGTGGTGGAAGCACAGCAGGCGCACCTCGGTGGGGGCGGCGCCGCCGGCGCGGCCGAAGCGCTTGAGCCACCGCCGGTCGCCGTCGTAGCTGTTCATGACGGCTGGGCCCGGAGACCGTCGCGCATCAGGTCGAGCAGCTCCGGCGGGGCCTCGATGAACCGGTGGTGGCGCCCGTCCAGCAGCACGGAGGTCGTGTCGCCGCAGGCCGACCAGCCACCCATCGTCGAGTACGGGATCTCGTCGTCCTCGGTCCAGCCGATCGCCGTGATCGGGCAGGACAGCCGGAACGGGTCGGGCATGACGTAGCGCTTGTTCGTCTCGACATCCGCGCGCAGCACCTCGAGGTACAGCGCGATGAGCTCGGGGTTCGGCCGGCCGCCCAGTTCTCGGATGAGCTTGTCCAGTTCGGCGCCGAGTTCGGCGTCGTCCATCGAGAGGAACCGGCCCGCCGGCCCGTCCTGCGGGGCGACCTCAGACGAGACGAACAGCCGCGCCGGGGCCGGCAGGCCGGCCCGGATCAGCTCGGCCGACACCTCGTAGGCGGCGAGCGCCGAGCCGCAGTGCCCGAAGAAGCCGAACGGGACGTCGAGATGGGACTCGAGGCCGATGACCATGCTCTTGGCGAGCTCCTGATAGGACTCGAAGTTGGGCTCGGCGAAGCGCGTCTCGTGCCCGGGCAGCTCGACCGGCAGGAACTCAACCCCGTCGTGCTCGCGCGGCCATTGCCGGTACATGCCGGCCCCGCAGCCGGAGTACGGGATCAGGAAGATCCGGCCGGAGGCGGCGGAGGTCGGTTCACGCGGCAGCCACGGGTTCCTGGGCATCAGACGGTCCTCGCGGTGATCGGCAGGTGCTTGTACCCGGAGATGAAGTTGGAGTGCAGGCGGGACGGCTCGCCGGCCGGTTCGAACCCGGTGAACCGCGAAAGCAGCTCGTTGAACAGGATCCGCAGTGTCACGCGCGCCACCGTGTGGCCGACGCAGTAGTGCGGCCCGATGCCGAACGCGACGTGCTTGTTGGGCCGCCGGCGCAGCTCGAACGTCTCCGCGTCGGGGAAGACCTCCTCGTCGCGGTTCGCCGCGCCCAGCCAGTTGACCACCGCCTGGCCCGCCCTGATCTTCGTGCCGCGGACGACGGTGTCGCTCACCGCGTACCGCATGAAATGGCTCACCGGCGAGCCGAGGCGCAACGCCTCCTCGACCGCGGTCGGCGTGGCCGTCAGGTCAGCCGCCCACTTGTCCAGGACGCCGTCGTCGATGTGCTCGGTCATCATGTAGTTCGGCGAGTGCGGGGTGGTCACCACGGCGCCGAGGAGCACGCTGTAGCAGTTGGACATGACCTCGCCGGGCGTCATCGTGCGCCCGTCCACCTCGGTGGTGATGAGCACGCTGATCAGGTCGTCGCCGAGGTTGCGGCGGCGTTCCTTGTAGATGTCCTGGAAGTAGGCGAACAGCTCGCGGTGGGCCCGGTCGAGCGTGTCCTGGGTGCCGCCCGCGGTGCGGTACTCCGGGTCTTCGGCGGCGATCGAGGAGTTGAGCAGGAACCCCAACCGTGGCCAGTCGGCCCGTGGCAGGCCCATCGACTCCCCGCCCACGGCCACCGGAAGGGCCAGCATCGCCTCGGCGAAGTCAAACGGGCCACCGTCGGCGAGCGGCTTGATGACCTCCCGGACCAGGCGGGTGATCAGGTCGTGTTGCTGCTCGATCGCCTTGATGGCGAGGGCCTTCTGCAGCCGGGCCCGCATGATCGTGTGCCGCGGCGGGTCGGTGGCGGCGATCTGCCGGCCGCCGGCCGGGTCCTCGACGCCGAGGATGTTCAGCAGCGTGCCGCGCTCCGAGGTGAACGTCTGCGCGTCGCGCAACACGCGGTCGGCGTCGTGGTACTTCACCACCGACCAGAACCCGAGACGCTCGTCGACCTGGGTCCACTCCAGGTGGTCTTCACCGCGCATCCGGTCCCAGATCGAGCGGAAGTCGAAGTCGGCACCGGCGTACAGCAGCGGGTCGGCCAGGCCCTGCGCGGCCGCGCTCACCGGGCAGCCGGTGGCCGGCTCGGTGGAAGTGCTACTGGACTGCCACATCCGCGGACTCCTCTCGGACGGCCGCACCGTGCCCGTTCTCGCGCCCCCGCAGTTCCTCGGCGAGGTCGGCGATGGTCGGGCGCAGGTACAGCGTGCGCGCCGGCAGGGCGACGTCGAACTCATGCTGGAGCGCCGCGAGCAGCTCGGCGGCGAGCAGCGAGTGCCCGCCGAGGTCGAAGAAGTTGTCCTGCACGCCGACGGGCTCGACGTCCAACGCGTCGCTCCAGATCGCCGCCAGGCGGTGCTCGACCGGATCGGCCGGCGCGACGTAGTCGTTCCAGACGTTGCGGGAGATCTTCTCGGCCGGCAGCGACGATCGGTCCACCTTGCCGTTGGGATTGAGTGGTATCTCCGACCGCACGATGATCGCCCACGGGACCAGGTGGGCCGGCACCCGGGCCTGCAGCGCCTCGCGCAGCTTGGTGCCGAACGAGTTCCAGCTCGCGGGATCCATCGGTCCGACGGCCACGTAGGCGATCAACCGCGTGTCGCCGGCCCCGTCGGTGCGGGTCAGCGCGGCCGCCTGCTCGACGCCGGGCTGGCGGAGCAGCTCCATCTCCACCGTGCTCGGCTCGACCCGGTAGCCACGGATCTTCACCTGGCGGTCGGCCCGCCCGAGGAAGTCCAGCCAGCCGTCGTCGGTCCAGCGCACCAGGTCGCCCGTGCGATACATGCGGCTGCCGGGCGGCATCGCCGGATCGGGATCGGCGACGAACCGCTCGGCGGTCGCCGCCGGGCGGTTGAGGTAGCCCGTGGCGACGCCGTGGCCACCGACCCACAACTCGCCCACGTCGCCGTGGTCGACCGGTTGCAGGTTTTCGTCGAGGACGGCCGCGGTGCTGCCGTCGATCGGCACCCCGATCGGCACGCGCGGCGCATCCCCGGCCGTGCGGGTGGTCCAGCAGGTGCTGAAGGTGGTGTTCTCGGTCGGCCCGTAGCCGTTGGTGAAGATCAGATCCGGGTAGGCGGTCAGCACCCGCTGCACGTGGGCCGGGGACAGCACGTCGCCGCCGGCCAGCAGGTGCCGGACCCCGGCCAGCCCGTCCAGGTGGTGCGCGACGATCTTGTGGAACAGCCCCGTGGTCAGCCACAGCACGGTGACGCCTTCACCGCGGATCAGGTCGGTCAGCTCGGCGAAGTCCAGATCCGCGTGCACCGACGGGCCGAGGGCCAGGCGCAGCCCGCGCACCAGCGGCATCCAGATCTCGAACGTGGAGACGTCGAAGCCGATCCGGGTCAGCTGGAAGAACACGTCGTCGTCGCGGACGTCGATCCACGATGGACGGTGGATGAGCCGGTAGACCGCACGGTGCGAGACGACGACGCCCTTGGGCTCGCCGGTGGATCCCGAGGTGTAGCAGACGTAGGCCGGCGTGTCCGGGCTGATCGCCGGCGGCGGGCCGGGCGGGGCCCCGGGGTCGGTCCGGTCCTCGACGTCCAGCACGTTGCCGACGTCGGGGATCTTGTCCCGCGTACTCGCGTCGACGACCGCGTACTTGGCGGCCGCGTCGTGCAGGATGCGGGTCCGCTGCTCGGCCGGCTCCGCGGGGTCGAGGTACAGGTAGGCGCCGCCCGCCTTGAGGATTCCGGTCAGCGCGACGATCAGCTCGATCGAGCGCTCCAGTACGACGGCGACGATGTCGCCACCGCCGACGCCGGCCCCGCGCAGGCGCCGGGCGAGCGCGTCGGCCGACCGGTCGAGCTCGGCGTAGGTCAGCTCGCGGCCACGCTGGCTGACCGCCGTGGCGCCCGGCGTGCGGGCGGCCTGCTCGGCCACCATGTCGTGGATGCACCGCGGCACCAGAACGCCGCCCGTCGTGGTCGTGTCCATCGTTCAGGAGGCGACCGCGGAGTCCGTCCGCGCGCTGCGCGGCCGGAGGTCCGTCCAGTTCTGCTCGATGTAGTCCAGGCACGCCTGGCGCGTGTCGGTCCCGTGCACGACGTGCCAACCCGCCGGTACGGCAATCTTGCCCGGCCACAACGAGTGCTGTTCCTCATCGTTGACGAGCACGTAGAAGGTACCGTCGGGATCGTCGAACGGGTTCATGACGTCGACTCCTTGACCTGGCCACGGACGGGCGGTTCGTTGGCCCGAAACTACCGGCGCCGTGGTCGGTGGTGATGTCACATGAATGCACTACACCACAAGGGATTCCGGCGTCAGTACGGTGAACTGGTGGGCCTTGCCATTGCCAAACTCGAAGCCTGGATGCGGGACTACTACCATAAGGTCGACTTCGACATCGGCAGCAGCGGGGTCCGCGACCTCACCATGGCCGAACTGCGCCGGATCTGCGGCTTCGACCTCGCCGAGCTGGACCCGATGATCTTCCACGACAGCGAGAGCTTCGGCGGCCCCGGGCTGCGCGAGGCGCTGGCCCGGCGGTGGACCGGCGGCGACGTCGACCGGGTCATGGTGACCCACGGCTCCAGCGAGGCCATCTACATCGTCATGCACACGGTGCTGCAGCCCGGCGACGAGGTGATCGTCGTCGACCCGGCATACCAGCAGCTGTTCGACATCGCCGCCGCGCGCGGCTGCCGCGTCACACGCTGGCCGCTGCGGGTCACCGAGTCGGGATTCGCGGTCGACCTGCCGTTGCTCGCGGAGCTGGCGGCGTCCGGCCCGGCGATGATCGTCACGAACTTCCCGCACAACCCGACCGGCGTGTCGATCACCGCAGCCGAGCAGAAGGAACTGGTCGCGATCGCCGCCGAGGCGGGCGCCTGGCTGGTGTGGGACAACGCGTTCGGCGAGATCACCTATACCAGGGACCCGCTGCGGCCGCCGGACTGGTACGACAAGATCATCGCTTTCGGCACGTTCTCGAAGAGCTACGGCCTCGCCGGCCTGCGGGTCGGCTGGTGCCTGGCCCCGACCGAACTGCTGGCCGAGATGGCGCTGCTGCGTGACTACATCGCCTTGTATGTGTCACCGCTGCTCGAGTTCTTCGCCGAGCAGGCGGTGCGCAACGCCGACCAGATCGTCAGCCGGCAGTGCGCGCATGCCCGCGACAACCTGCGGGTGCTGCGCGAGTGGGCCGCGAGTATGCCCGAACTTGTCGTCTACAACCCGCCCGACGGCGGGGTGACCGCGTTCCTGGAGTTCCCCGGCCAGCCGGACGTGGTCGGTGCCTGCCGCCGCCTGGCCGAGGAGCACAAGGTGTTGCTGGTGCCGGGCGAGTGCTTCGGCGACGCCTACCGCGCCTACGCGCGGCTCGGCTTCGGCGGCACCCGCACCGAGCTGACCGAAGGGCTGCGCCGGCTGGAGATCGTGCTGCGGGAGAGCCACACCGGCGGGTGACGCCGTTCAGCACACCGTTCAGCACACCGTTCAGCACACCTTGTGTACCCAGCCGAACGGATCGGGCCGCTGGCCGTACTGAATGCCGAGCAACTCTTCGCGCAGCCACAGGGTGACGGGGCCCAGGCTGCCGTCGCCGACGAGCCACGCGGTGCTCCGGCCCTTCACCGCGCCCACCGGTGCGATCACCGCGGCCGTCCCGCAGGCGAACACCTCGGCCAGCTCGCCACTCGCGCACTGCCGGCGCCATTGATCGATCGAGAGGGCACCCTCTTCGGCGGCGATGCCCAGCGTCGGCGCCAGCGTGAGCAGCGAGTCGCGGGTGACGCCGGGAAGCAGGGTACCGGTCAGCGCGGGCGTCATGATCGACGGCTGGCGGGGCCCGCGCCGGAACACGAAGAACAGGTTCATCCCGCCCATCTCTTCGACCCAGGTGCGCTCGGCCGAGTCGAGCCAGACGACCTGGTCGCATTCCTGCGCGACGGCCTCCTGCCCGGCGGCGAAGGCGCCGCCGTAGTTGCCGCCGGCCTTGGCGAAGCCGGTGCCGCCCGGGGCGGCGCGGGTGTACTCCTCGGACAGCCAGACGGTCAGCGCCCGGGGCGTCGCGCCGAAGTACGCGGTTGCCGGCGAGGCGATGACGCAGAACAGGTAGCGGTCGGACGGCTTGGTGAAGCCGAGACCGCGCTGCGTGGCGATCATGAACGGCCGCAGGTACAGGCTGTTGCCCAGCCCGCCGGGCACCCACGCGCTGTCCTGGGTGACGAGGACCTCGAGGGCCCGGATGAACGTCTCTTCCGGCAGTTCGGGCATCGCCATCCGACGCGCCGACCGGTTGAACCGGGCCGCGTTGGCCTCCGGCCGGAACAGCGCGACCGAGCCACTGTCCTGGCGGTAGGCCTTCATGCCCTCGAAGAACTCCTGCCCGTAATGGAACACCGAGGTGGCCGGGTCGAGGGTGAGCGGGCCGTACGGCTCGAGGCGTGCGTCGTGCCAGCCGCTCGCGGCCGACCAGCGCAGCGTGACCATGTGATCGGTGAAGACCTGGCCGAAGCCGGGCGCGGCGAGGATGGCCTCCCGCTCGGCCTCGGGCACGGGACGGCTGGTGGGGTGGATCTCGAACTCAGTCACCGGACGGCCTCCTTGCCGACGGGTTCGTGCGCAGTTCAAGGGTGCTCGGCAGGGACGCGAAGCCGCGCTGGTGGGGCGAGTGGACCCGCCGGGTGCGAGCCATGTCGATCTCGTAGCCCGACACCAGGTAGCCGATCTCCTCCAGAGCGATCTTCATCTCGAGCCGGGCGAGGGCCGCGCCGATGCAGTGGTGCGGCCCGTGGCCGAAGCTGATGAGTTTGCCGGTGTCGGCCCGGTCCAGGTCATAACGGTTCGGGTCGGTGAAGACGCGCCGGTCCCGGTTGCCCGACGCCGGCAGGATCGCCACCCGCGCGCCGGCCGGCAGCCGGACGTCGTGCAGCACGGTGTCCTGGGTGACGGTCCGCGCCGTCATCTGGCTCGCGGAGTCGTAGCGCAGCGTCTCGGTCGCCCAGTCCTCGGCGCGCCCGTTCAGCCCCTGCCGCTGGACGTCGGGTCGCAGGTGGCCCTGGTACCAGGCATTGCCGATCGTCTTGCCGGTGGACTCGTTGCCGGCGCTGATGACCAGGAACAGGAAGGCCACGATCTGCGCGTCGGTGAGCTTCTCACCCTTGACGTCGGCCTGGATCAGCGTCGAGGTCAGATCGTCACCCGGCCGGCGGCGCAGGGCGGTGACCAGGTTGACGAAGTAGTACGCGAGGTTCAGCGCCGCGTTCACCGACTGCTGGCCCCGATCCTCCTTGCCGTCGGCCCGCTGGTTGAGCTGGTCGGTGTCGGCGCGGATGGTGTCCCAGTCGGCGGCCGGCACGCCCAGCATCTCGCAGACGACGTCGTTGGGCAGGCCGGCCGCGTATTCCTGGGCGAAGTCAAACGTTGCCCGGTCCCGAAGCGGTTCCAGCCGTTTGCGGGCCAGCTCGCGGATGCGCTGCTCCAGCGCGACGACCCTCCTCGGCGTGAACGCCGAGGACATGAGGCCGCGATACCGTCCGTGCTCCGGGGGGTCCATGGCGAGGAAGAAGCTGGTCTTCACCGCGGCCGGCCCCCACAACTCCTGCTCCAGGGAGATGCCGTTGCGGTTGGAGAACAGGCCGGGGTTCTTCAACGCGGCGACGACGTCGGCATGCCGGGACAAGGCCCAGAAGTCGCGTTCGTCGTTGCGATAGACCGGCGCGTGCTCGCGCATCCATTCGTAGACCGGATACGGATCTTCGTGGACGCGATAGTCGAACGGGTCGTATCCGTACGGCGGCGCCGCGGCGTCCTCGAGACTGTCCTGGACGGTGACCCCAGTTGCTTCCATGTACCCAACTCCAGTGCCCAGCTCGGCTCAGGCGCTCGTGCACAGCTCCAGGTACGCCTGGGCCAGGGTGCGCGCGGCGGACTCCACGACCTCGAACGGCCGCGCCAGCGACACCCGGATGAATGGCAGGCCGCCCTTCGGGTCGGCCCAGTGGAACGGCGCGCAGGGCAGCACGTGCACCCCGCGCTTGAGCATCTCCAGGTACAGCAGCGAGGAGTCGGGGCCGGTATCGGGCAGCTCGATCCGCGCGACGCTGATCTGCGACGCCGGATCGGCCAGCCGCAAGCCGACCGCCTCGATGTGTTCCTTGACCGCCGCCCGGTTGCGGTCCACCAGCGCGCGGGCGCGCTCGTAGCCACCGTTCACCCAGTCCCCGGCCAGGGCCCGGATCAGCTGCAGGACGACCGGCGAGGCGGCGAGCAGCGACTCGGAGAACGCGCGCTCGATCGGCAGCGTGGTCCGCTCGCTGTAGGCGAGCAGCCCGATCTTGAGCTCGTGGGTCGGCCAGAGCTTGCCGGTGTCCTCGATCGTGATCCAGTCCGCGCCGGCGTCGTCGAGCACCTTGTAGGTGTCGTACTGGGCGTCGCGCACCTGGCCACGGAAGCTCGCGTCGACGATCACCATCTGTCCGTGGCGGACGGCGTGCTCGGCGAGCGACCGGAGGTGCCCCTCCGGGGTGACCAGGCCGGTCGGGTTATTCGGGTGGGTCACGACGACGGCCCGCACCGGTCGCCCGGGCCAGTCCTGATCCAGCAGTGCCTGCTCGGACAGCGGCACCAGGGACAGGCCCCGGGTGACGAACAGGTCGGCGATGTTGTCGAAGGTCGGATGCAGCACCGCGATGACCGCACCGGCGGGCAGGGCCCGCGCCACGATGTCGGTGGCGAGCGTCGAGGAGTAGCAGCTGAGGATGCGGCCGGTGCCGACCGGCGCGGTGTGCTGCCCGATCGCGGCGAGGAACGCCTGGTGCGCGGTGCGCTCGATCTCCGGGAAGGGGCGTCGCGACGCCTCGGTGAACATCGCCGGGATCCGTGAGACGATCGCCGCCTGCTCCGCGGAGAGGACGAGCCGAGCGTGGCCGTCGGTCAGGTTGAGGCCGCCGTCCAGGTCGGTCAGCGCGTCGACCTCCATGGTGGTCAGGTTGGCCAGCTCGGTCATCGCAGTCCCCTGAATGTCGGCCGTCCGGGCACGTCGTTTCCCATCGATCGAAACCCTATGGGGCGCCCCGAACGTCCACCTGTCCCATCTAACGGGGACCAATGGCGAAGGGCCGAACGCACCTACACTCCGCACAGGGCAACGGTGTGCGCGAAGGAGAGACCACATGCATCACCTGACGCTGACGCCGGACGACAACGCGGAGCTGTTCTCGGCGCTCGGCGACCTCGCCAAGGCGTACGACACCATCGAGAATCCCGAGCTGATCCGGCGGGCCCCGGTGCTCGCCCGGACGCTGCCCGTCCACCTCATCGAGTTCCTCGAGGAGTTCCGGCTGAGCGAGCCGTCGGCCCTGTGCGTCGTGTCGGGGCTGGACGTCGACGAGGCCGACCTCGGGCCGACCCCTGAGCACTGGCGGGACAGCCAATTCGGCTCGCGCGCACTGACTCAGGAGATCTTCTTCCTGCTCGTCGCGTCGGTGCTCGGCGACGTGTTCGGCTGGGCCACCCAGCAGGACGGCCGCATCATGCACGACGTTCTGCCCATCAAGGGCCACGAGCACTACGAGCTCGGGTCCAACAGCCTGCAGCACCTGTCGTGGCACACGGAGGACGCGTTCCATCCCTGCCGAGGCGACTACGTGGCCCTGATGTGCCTGAAGAACCCGGATCTGGTGGAGACGACCGTCTGCGACGCGGCCGACCTGGACTGGTCGGCCATCGACGTCGAGGCGCTGTTCGAACCCGAGTTCACCCAGATGCCGGACAACTCACACCAACCCCAGAACGCCGCGCAGTCCACCGGCGATCCGGTCGTCGACCGGCTGCGGCAGCGCAGTTTCGCGCTGATCCAGTCGTGGAACGACGATCCGGTCAAACGGCCGGTGCTTTTCGGTGACCGGCACGACCCGTACATGGCGCTCGACCCGTACCACATGAAGACCGAAGGCTGGTCAGAGCGTTCACTCACGGCGTTCCAAGGATTGTGTGCGCAGATCGAGACGCACATGAAGGGCGTCGCCCTGCGCCCCGGCGACTGCGCGTTCATCGACAACTTCCGGGCCGTCCACGGCCGCCGGTCGTTCCGCGCCCGCTACGACGGCCAGGACCGGTGGCTCAAGCGGCTCAACGTCACCCGGAACCTCCGCGGGTCGCGGGCCTGGCGGCCGGCTCCCGACAACCGCGTCATCTACTGACGCTCACGCGAGGGACGTGCGCGCCGGCCTCGGCCAGCCGCTGCGCGACATCGGTCAGTCCGGCGTGATCGACGTTGCCGAAGCTCAGCCGGAGCGTCCCGCGGTCGTCCGGCAGGAACGCCGTACCGGCGATCACCAGCGTGTCGAAGTCGACGGCGAGCTCGCGCACGACGTCCTCGGTCGAGCGTCCGGCGAACGGGTGGCGGATCCATCCGAAGAACCCGCCGGCCGAGAGCAGTTCGAATCCGCCCGGCCGCCCGGCCATCGCGTCGGCGAACCACCGTCGCTTGGCGGCGATCTCCCGCGCCCGCTCACGGCGCCACCGCGCGGCCATGGTCAGGCCGGCCCAGGCGGCCTCCTGACCGATCCGGGGGGCGCAGATCGCCACGCAGTCGAGCAGCTTCAGCACCTGGCGGTTCAGCTGCGGTGCGGCGACCACGGCCCCCACCCGGTAGCCGGGAATGGCCAGGTCCTTCGCGCAGCTGTGCAGGCTGACCAGCGTGCGTGACCAGTGCGGGTCCGCGAAGAGGCCGTGTGCGGGCTCGTCGGTGTCGCGGAACGAGCGGTACGTCTCGTCGAGGATGAGGGCGATGTCGTGTCGCGCGGCGACGTCCGCGAAGCGAGCGATGCCGGCCGGGTCGATCGTCACCCCGCTCGGGTTGCCCGGCGTCACCAGCAGGATCGCCCGGGTGCGCGGCCCGATCAGCGCCGCGGCCGCGTCCGCCGTGGGCACCAGGTCCGGGCCCGGCTCCAGGTACCTCGGCACGAAGCCGTTCATCCGCAGCCACATGTCGTGGTTGAAGTAGAACGGCAGCGCCACGATGATCTCGTCGCCCGGCTCGGCGAGCGCCGACGCGACGAGGCAGAACGCCTGGTTGCAACCGGCGGTGACGACCACCTGGTCGGCCCGCACCGGCGCGCGATACGCGGCACTGAGGTCGGCGGCGAACGCCTCGCGCAGGCTCGGAAGCCCGGCGATCGGCCCATAGTCCCCGCCGTGCGGGTCGCGGGCCATGGCCGCGATGTGCTCGACGACCTCGGGCGCCGGCGGGTACTGCGGGGCCGCCTGGGCGAGGTCGAGCAGTTCCCGTTGCCCGCGGCGGGCGTCGAGGAGCGCGTAGGTCTGGTCGATCGGCGAGTCGATCTGGCGAACCATCCGGGAACTCAAACGCACCGGACGAGCTTCCCGGGCCGGCGACAACGGCGGCTATCCCGCCTTCATGTGACATCACCACGCCGCGATGCGCCGGTACGTTCGAGTTCCGGCGGCGTGTACACCGGCCGGAGAGGAACAGGGGCAACGGTGATCGGAGACGACGTTCGCGACGTGACAACCCTCGCCCAGCTGCTCCGGCTGCGGGCGGTGCACGAGCCCGACCGCGTCGGCTACACGTTCCTGGACGCGGGCGCGGAAACGCCGGTGACCTACGGCGCGCTGGACCGGCGGGCCCGGGCGATCGCGGCTCAGCTGCGGCAGGCCGGTGTCCGCGAAGGGGACCGGGCGCTGCTGCTCTACCCGCCCGGCGAGGAGTTCGTGGCCGGCCTCTTCGGCTGCCTCTACGCCGCGGTGGTGGCCGTCCCGGCGTTCCCGCCCGACCCGGCGCGGCTCGACCGCACCCTGCCGAGGCTGCTGGCGACGGTGGCCGACGCGACGCCGATCGCGGCGCTGACCGTGACACCACTGCTCGCCCTCGCCCAGGGCCTGGCCGAGTCGGCCCCGGCGTTCGGCGCCATGCGGTGGATCGCGACGGACACCGCACCCGTGGACGCAGCCGGCGAGTGGCGCCCTCCGGGTGCGGACGCGGACACGATCGCGCTGCTGCAGTACACGTCGGGCTCCACCGGCACCCCGAAGGGCGTGGTTCTCAGCAACGGCAACCTGCTGCACAACTCGCGGCTGATCCAGCAGTTCTTCGCCACCACGCCGGACAGCCGCGGCTTCAGCTGGCTGCCGCCGTACCATGATATGGGGTTGATCGGCGGTCTGCTGCAACCGTTGTACGTCGGGCTGCCGGTCTGGCTCATGTCGCCGCTGGAGTTCCTGCGGCGGCCGGTGAGCTGGCTGGAAGAGCTGTCGCGGCGCAACGTGACGATGAGTGGCGGCCCAAACTTCGCCTACGACCTGTGCGTCCGCAAGACGACGCCGGAGCAGCGGGCCCAACTGGACCTCGGCGCGTGGCGGGTGGCGTTCAACGGCGCCGAGCCGGTGCGACGCTCCACATTGGAGCGTTTCGCCACGGCGTTCGCCCCGGCCGGGTTCCGCGCCGACGCCTTCCTGCCGTGCTACGGGCTGGCCGAGGCGACGCTCATCGTCAGCGGCGGCCGGGCGGCGTCGATCGCCGGGCAGGTCGACGCCGCCGCGCTCGAACGCGGTGCGGTCGTGCCGGCCCCGACGACCTCCGGCGGGCTGGTCAGCTCCGGTCCGGGCGCTGCCGACCAGCGGATCGAGATCGTCGACCCGCACACGCACCGGCGGTGCCCAGCCGACCGGGTCGGGGAGATCTGGGTACGCGGCCCGAGCGTGGCCCACGGCTACTGGCGGCGGCCGGACGAGAGCCGCGCGGCGTTCCAGGCGACGATCGACGGTGCCGGCGACGAGGCCTTCCTGCGCACCGGCGACCTCGGCTTCATTCGCGACGGCGAACTGGTGGTCACCGGCCGGTTGAAGGACTTGATCATCATCCGCGGGCGCAACCACTACCCGCAGGACCTGGAGCAGACCGCCGAGGAGGCCCACCCGGCGCTGCGGCCCGGTTGCGCCGCCGCGATCCTCGTGGAGCACCAGGGCGAGGACCGGCTGGCCCTGGTGCACGAGGTGGTCCGCGGGCGCGAGCACGTCGACCTCGCCGAGGTGGCCCGCGACGTCCGGGTGCGCATCGCCGCGCAGCACGAGGTGCGGGTCGAGCTCGTCGTCCTGATCCCGGCCGGGGCGCTGCCGAAGACGTCGAGCGGCAAGGTCAGCCGCGGCGCCTGCCGGCGCTTGCTGGTGGACGGTGAGCTTCCCGAGCTCGGCCGGGACGAACTGCCGGTCGGTGACCCGCTCGAGGTGGATCGGCCCGACGGGCCGGAGTCGGCCGAGGAGTACCTCCGCCGCCGGATCGCCGCCGCCTGCGGCATCCGGGCCGATCGCATCGAGCGCGACCAACCGTTGCTGGCGGCCGGGCTGGACTCACTGGCCGCGCAGGAATTGCGCCACGAGATCGAATCCGACCTGGGGATCGCGCTGCCGCTCCGCGACGTCCTGACCGGCGCCAGCCTCGCCGAGGTCGCCGCGAAGATCGGCGACCAGCTCACCGGCGCGCCCAACCCGGTGAGCGCGCCCGCCTCGGCTCCGGTCGCGACGACGCACGTGTCGCGGCTCAGCCCGGGCCAGCGCGCGTTGTGGTTCCTGCAGCAGCTGGAGCCGCACAGCGCCGCGCACGTCACGACGGCCGCCTGCCGGCTGACCGGCCGGCTCGACGGGCAGGCCCTCCGGCGAGCCGTCGACACGGTGATCGCGCGGCACCCGGCGCTTCGGACCACGTTCACCACCGACGACGGCGAGCCGGTCCAGCTCGTGCACCCGCCGGGCGGCGGTGCGGTGCGCGAGGTGGACGTGAGCGGCCTCGACGACGAGGCGTTGTCGGGGCGCCTCGGCGATGACGCGGCGCTCCCGTTTGACCTCGTCGCCGGCCCGCTGCTGCGCGTCCACGTGTACCGCCGCGCCCTCGACGAGCACGTCCTCCTGCTCGCGGTGCACCACCTCGCCACCGACTTCTGGTCGACGATGCTGCTCGGCCGGGAACTGGCCGCGCTCTACGCCGAGCAGACCGGCGGGCCACCGGCCGAGCGGCCGGCGCCGCCCGCGACGGTCGCGGACCTCCTCGCCGCCCAGGACGGCCGGCTCGACGGCCCGCGCGGCCGCGAGTTGACCCGGTACTGGGACGAGCAGGTCGGCGCCGGCCTGCCCCGGCTGAACCTCGGCGGGCCGGGCACCGGCTCGTCGTCGAGCCGCGGCGCGAGCCGGGCGTTCCGGATCGACGGCGAGCTTGCCGAGAAGCTCCGGCGGTGCGCCGCGGCCGAACGCGTGACGCTGTACGTGCTGCTGCTCGCCGGCTACACGGCGCTGCTGCACCGCCTCACCGGCCAGGACGACATCGTGGTCGGCACACCGCTCGCGGCGCGGACCGATCCCGCCGCCCGCGGCACCGTCGGCTACCTCATGAACCCGGTGCCGATCCGCAGCCAGGCCGGCGGCGCGGTCACCTTCCGCGGGCTGCTGGAGCAGACCAGGACCCGCGTCGTCGGCGCGCTCGAGCATCAGGACCTGCCCAGCGCGCTGATCGCCGAGCGACATGCCGACGCCCGTGCCGGGCTGTTCCAGACGATGTTCGTGTTCAACCGGCCGACCGCGACCGACGCCGCGCAGTTTCCGGCCGCGCTGCTCGGCCACGCGGGGATCCGGCGGTCGTTCGGTCCGCTGCGGGCCGAATCCGTCGCCGTGCCGGCGCGGGAGAGCGCGTTCGACATCGAGCTGTCGCTGAGCGAGATCGGCGGCGCCATACACGGGTTGGTGCGGCACCGGACCGACGTCCTCGACGGCCCGGCCGCGCATCGGCTGGTCGGGCAGTTCACGGCGGTCCTCGACGCCGCGTGCACCGACCCCGGTACGCGGCTGGGGGCCCTGCTCCAGGCGAGCGGAGCCGAACGGGACCGGATGCTCGGCCCGTGGAACGCCACCGACCGCGCCCTCGACGACGGCCGGCCGGTGCCTGACCTGGTCGGGCAGCAGGCCGCTCGCCGGCCGCTGGCGGCGGCGGTCGTGGCCGGCGACACGTACCTCACCTACCGCGAACTGGAGCGCCGCGCGAACCAGCTGGCGCACCGGCTGCTCGCCGCCGGAGTCGGCGCCCGATCGCGGGTCGGAGTGTGCCTGGATCGCCGCCCGGCCGGCATCGTGGCGCTGCTCGCCGTGCTCAAGACCGGCGCGGCCTACGTTCCGGTCGACCCGCTCAACCCGCCCGAGCGGATCGCGGACGCCTTCACCGACGCGGGCGTCGAGGCGATCCTGAGCCAGGCGAACCTCGCCGCCAAGGTGCCGGGACCGTTCGTCGACGTGCCCGGCGGGGCGGCCGACGGGTATCCCGCCGACCCTCCCGGGTCATTGGTGGCCCCTGGCGATGTCGCATACGTTATCTACACGTCCGGCTCGACCGGGCGGCCCAAGGGCGTCGCGGTGCCGCACCGCGCGCTCACCAACTACACCGCGCACGCCGCCCACGCATACGAGATCGGCCCCGACGACCGGGTGTTGCAGTTCGCGTCGATCGGGTTCGACGCCAGCGCGGAGGAGATCTTCCCGACGCTCGTGCGGGGTGCCTGCCTCGTGCTGCGCAACGACCGCATGCTGGCGAGCCCGGAGGCGTTCCTGCGCGCGTGCGGGGAGCAGGCCGTGACCGTGCTCAACCTGCCGACCGCGTACTGGCACGACGTCGTCGTCGCGCTCGACGAGGGCGCCGCGACGGTCCCGGAGTCGGTCCGGCTGGTCATCATCGGCGGCGAGACCGCGCGGCCGGAGCGGGTCGCCGCCTGGCAGCGGCTGGTCGGCGACCGGGTACGGCTGGTCAATACGTACGGACCCACCGAGGCCACGATCGTCGCGACGGCTCACGAGCTCACCGGCGCCGACGGGGACGCCGGGGTCCCGATCGGCCGGCCGGTCGCGAACGTCCGCGCGTACGTGCTCGACGACGCGGCTCAGCCGGTGCCGGTCGGCGTGGTGGGGGAGTTGTACCTCGGCGGGTCCGGCCTCGCGTACGGGTACCTGCACCGCCCGAGCCTCACGGCGCACCGGTTCGTCGCCGACCCGTTCGGCCCGCCGGGGGGCCGGCTGTATCGCACCGGTGACCTGGCGCGGTACCGGCCGGACGGCTCGCTTGCGTTCGTCGCCCGGGCCGACCGGCAGATCAAGATCAACGGTTACCGGGTGGAGCTGGGCGAGATCGAGTCGGCGCTCCGCGACGTGCCGGGCGTCGCCGACGCGGCGGTCGTGCTCGAGCCCGCGCCGGGACGGCTCCTGGCCTACGTCGCGCCGGGCGGCCCGTCGCCGTTCACGCCCCAGACGCTGCGCGATGCGCTGCGGGCGAGGCTGCCCGAGTACATGGTCCCGGCGCAGTACGTGCGCCTGCCGGCGCTGCCCCGAGGCACGACCGGAAAGATCGACTATGCCGCGTTGCCGGCGGCCGACCCCATCCCGGCGGCCGAAGCGCCCCCGACTCCCGAGGAACTGCCGCAGACGGCGGAGGAGCGGGCGCTGGCCGCGATCTGGTGTGAGGTTCTGGAGGTGCCCGCGGTCCGCCGCGACGACGACTTCTTCGCCCTGGGCGGGCAGTCGCTGCAGGCCACGAAGGTGGTGGCGCGGATCAGCGACTCGCTCGGGCGCGATCTGCCGTTGCGGGCCGCGTTCGAGGCGCCGACGCTGGCCGCGCTGGCGCACCGGCTGCAGGGGGCGCCGCCCAGCCGCTCGGGACCGGTGCCGCGGGCGCGGCGGGACCAGCCGTTGCCGACCTCGTTCGCGCAGCAGCGAATCTGGTTCCTGCAACAGCTCGAACCGGACAGCACCAGCTATCACGTGCCCCGGGCGCTGCGCCTGTATGGCTCGGTCGACGTTGACACGGTGACCGCCGCGCTGGCCGATCTCGAAGCGCGCCATGAGATTCTGCGCACCACGTTTCCCGAGATCGACGGCGAGCCGGTGCAGTGCATCCACCAGCCACGGGGGATCCCGGTGACCCTGGTGGACCGGCGCGGTGTGCCCGCGTCGGAGCGCGAGCGCTGGATCAGCGACCACATCGTCGAGGCCGGGCGGGAGCCGTTCGACCTGGAAGCCGGGCCGCTGCTGCGGGTCACGCTGATCCGCCTCGCCGACGACGAGTACGTCCTGGTCGTCGTCGAGCACCACCTGATCCACGACGGCTGGGCGCAGGGTGTGTTCCTGCGCGACTTCCTCGAGTTGTACGAGGCGTGCGCGACCAACCGCGAGCCGCGCCTGCCGGATCTGCCCATCCAGTACGCCGACTTCGCCGTGTGGCAGCGCGACACCGTGCGCGGCGAGCGGCTGGACGCGCTGCTGGGCTACTGGCGCGAGCAGCTCAAGGGGGCGCCACCCGTGCTCCGGCTGCCCACCGACCGGCCGCGGCCGCGGGTGCTGGCCGCCGACGGCGGCCAGGAGACGCTGATCATCGACGGCGACCTTGCCCGCGCGCTGCGGGGCGTCGGCCAGCAACACGACGCAACCCTGTTCATGACGATGTTCGCCGCCTTCATCACGCTGCTGTACGCGCAGAGCGGACAGGACGACATCGTCGTCGGCGCCGGGATCGCCAACCGGCAGCGGCCCGAGCTGGAAAACCTGCTCGGCATGATCATCAACACGTTGCCGCTGCGCATCGACGTGTCCGGTGATCCGCCGTTCGTGGAATTGCTACGGCGGGTCCGCGAAACCTGTCTGGACGCCTACGCGCACCAGGACATGCCGCTGGAAAAGCTGGTCGAGGACTTGCGGCCACCCCGCAGCCTGAGCCACGCCCCGCTGTTT
>Ga0070683_100000906_pt1 | contig 22043 bp, 20 predicted proteins | sample KBSC713LmetaG_FD_64662 | JGI IMG/M metagenome (GOLD analysis project Ga0070683, IMG submission 64662) | Corn rhizosphere microbial communities from Kellogg Biological Station, Michigan, USA - KBS C7.1-3L metaG | ecosystem: Host-associated > Plants > Roots > Rhizosphere ... | reverse complement strand
GGCGTGGTCTTCGTGGCGGTGGCGGGCAACATCACTGCCATCTCGCGTTTCCGCGCGCTCGTCGAGGGCGTGAAGCGGATTCCGCGGACCAGGCGCGCGGCAGCGACGCTCGTATCGGTCGCAACCGGCGTGGAGCCCCGATACCAGGTGACCTCGGCAAATCACGGCGCGCTTCCGTAGTCACGGCCGCGCGTCGCTCAACTGACGCTGCGTCCGCCGCTCCGTGTGGCGCACGGTCCTTCCAGCTCGACCTGGAGGCCGCCCGGCTCCGAGGGAGCGAACCGGAGCTCGAAGCGATGTAGCCGCGCGACGCGGCCCGCGATGTCCAGCCCGAGGCCCCGTCCGGTCGACTGCATGCGCGCGCCGCGACCGCGGAAGCCGCGCTCCACGATGCGTGACAGCTCGTCCGCGGGCACCCCCGGTCCGTCATCGACGATACGCAGGGAGAAGCGTTCGTGGCCCACGGGATTGAGGATGACCTCGAGAATCACCGCAACGTGCCCGCCGGGTCGGTTGTAGCGGACAGCGTTGTACGCGACGTTGCCCGCCGCCTGCTCGAGAAGCGTGACGTCTCCGACGACGAACACGGGCTCGTCGGGAACCGAGAACTCGATCGCGATCTGGAGGCGGCGGGCGATCGTCCGGTGACGGCTCACGACCCGGTGCACGAGCGCATTGAGATCGACCACCTCGACGAGCGGCTCCCGGCCGCGGCCATCGAGCTGCGCAGCAGCGGCCAGGTTGTGCAGCAGCGAGCCGAGGTATTGCGCCTCGGCCATCGCCGACGTGAGCGTCAGCCTGTCGTTCGAACGGTCGGCGTGCTCATGCTCCTGCAGCGTGGCGAGATGCGCCTGGAGCGCGGTCAGCGGGATGATCACGTCGTGGGCGGCGTTCGCGAGCGAGTCGCGCAACGCGCTCTCGCGCTGCTCGGTGGCCGCGAGCCGCGCGCGCGCCCCGCGGCCGGCGTCCGCGAGCGCGCGCTCGAGATCCGCCAGCTCGTCGCCGCGTCGTTCTGGTTTTGCTTCGAGCGCGGCGGACGCGACCTGCTCGCCCATCCGCCGCAACTTCCGGAGCACGCTGGCAAGCGCGAACAGCGCGGCGCCCGCGGCCGCGACACCGGGGAGGAGCCAGACGCGCGCGCGCGGCAGGGCCGAACCGACGATCGCGTCGACGGGGCCCAGCGCGGCGACGTAGGCGCACGGCCCGTCAGGCCGCGGCGACGCGACCACGACCTCGACGGTGTCGCTCCATCGCGAGCCAACCACCGCGACATCGCCGGGACGCGCCAGCCGGCGCGCCAGATCGCCGTCCAGCGCCGGGACGCCCGGCCGCGCCGCGCGCAGGTGCGCGTCGAACGCGACGACCTGGAAGGGCGACGGCGGCGCCGGCGGCAGGGGCGCGCTGTCTCCGCCGCGCGATGCCGGCTGGCCCGGCCAAGGACCGGGCGCGACGAACGGTACGTCGCCGCGCCCGGCCAGCGGCAGGGGGACCAAGTTCTCGCGTAGCGCCCAGAACGCGGGGGCTGCCTCGCACCGGGCCTGCTCGACGGCGTCGAGGCGGTCGCGCAGCGCGCCCGCGACGAACGTCGTCGCCTCGTCGCGACGCTGCCGTCGATCGACCGCCGCCACGATCACGACGATCGACACGGCGATCGCGCCGGTCCCGACGACGACCTTCGACCACAGCGTCATGTCTCGCCACTGGCGAGGCGGTAGCCGATGGCCCAGACCGTCTCGATACGGACGAGCGGCCCGAGCTTCTTCCGCATGCGCGACACGTGTGCGTCGAGGCCGCGCGCGTCGGCGTCGCCGCCCGCGGCGAGCACCCTCTCCGCGAGCCACGCGCGCGTCCGGACCGCCCCCGGGCGCTGCGCGAGCGCAGCGAGCAATTCGAGCTCGGCCTGCGTCAGCTCCACAGGTGCGCCGGCCACGTGCACAGCGTGTTGCGCGCGATCGAGCCGCAGCGCGCCGACCTCGATCACACCGTCCGTCCGCACGAGGGCAGGGCGGCGGAGGCGCGCGCGAACGCGCTCGACCAGCTCGTCGGGCCAGAACGGTTTGGTCATGTAGTCATCGGCGCCGAGCTTGAGCGCCCGTACCCGGTCCTGCACGTCGTTGCGCGCGCTCAAGATCAAGAACGGCGTTTCCGTATGGGGCCGGACGTCGCGCAGGATGTCCAGGCCGTAGGTCCCCGGCAGCATGAGGTCGAGGATCACGAGCGCGATGCCGCTCAGCTCGCCGGCGCCAACAGGGCGTCCTTCTGTCCACCACTGCACCTCGAAGCGTTCGCGCTTCAGCCGCTCTGTGATGCTGTGACCGAGCCCGACGTCATCCTCGATGAGCAGGATGCGCTGACCCATGCCACTGCCACACTAGCATGCGGTTCTTGCGCGTTTCTTGCGCGCCGCCGCAAGAAGCTCGCAAGAGACCGCGTGTACGTTCGTCGTCAGGAGAATCGATGACGCTTCGTTCGCACGTTCCGCACGTTCCGCTCGTTCCGCTCGGCGCGCTGTTCGTGACGTTGACGGTGGCGCCTGCGCCTGCGGCCGGGCAGGTGGTGGTGTCGCCGTACCTTCACGCCAACTTCGGCGACGTGGAGGTTCGCCGCGGCGGCCCCGGTCTGTCGGCCGGCTACCTCGGTCGGTGGGTCGGGTTCGAGCTGGACGCCAATTATCACAGCCACTTCTTCAAGGACGCGGAGCTGCAGTCCGTGCCCAATCCGTGCCGGCCGGGCGTCGTCGGTCCGTGCATCGACGACGACACCGACGCGTGGCTCCTGCGCGCGGACGCGACGGTACCCATTCGCCTGTTACGCGCACCCAGCTGGGTCCCGTATGCCGGCGCGGGCGTCGGCCTCATCCACGCCTGGGTTCATGACGCAGGTTCGTACGACTCGGCGCAGACCAACGTCGCCTCGGACGTCGGCGGCGGGGTCATGTACTGGTTCACGCGCTGGCTGGCCGTGCGCGCCGACCTGCGCTGGTTTCATGCCTTCGTCGACGAGAGCAAACGCGAGGGCGGCTACTACCACGACTACGATTTCGGGCGCCTCTCCGTCGGGGTGACGTTCGCGCCCTTGCCACCAGCACGACCCTGAGGAGGCCTTCTCATGCGCGAGACGATGAAGACGTGGATGCTCATACTTTGCCTGATCGGTGCCTGCGGAGACCCGAAGGTGTACGGCGGCTGCGAGTCGGCAGCCGACTGCACCGGGGTTCGAGGCGACGGCGCCGCGCAGTGCCTGCTGGTTGCCGATGTGAAGGTCTGCGCCTGGAGCTGTCAGGTTGATGCGGACTGCGGCAGCGACGACGCATACAAGCGGCTCTGCGCAGCGCCACCGGAGGGGGCAGCCGGCCTGGGCAACTCATGCCTGCCGTCCTGTGAGGACGCCGACGTGGCTGGCCGCGCCGCCGTCTGCCCGGACGGCTACACCTGCCGCAGCACGGGCGCCGGCGCCGACATCAAGAAGGCCTGTTTCCCCGGCAAGTGAGCCACACGGTGGTCAGGCCCAAAAGACTATGCGCCGCGGCACGGTCACCCCGGATCCACGAAGTGGAACTTGCAAACGGGTCTGGTCGACCTTACCTGTTGTACGGACACAAGGTCCCCGATGTCCGAAAGCGGTCTTTTTGCGCTGAAACCAGACCAGCCCACCCAAGAAGGTGAGGCGGCACGCCATCGCGTTCTGATCGTGGAGGATGACTCTGCGATCTGTTCGTCTCTCGGCGAAGGCCTGCGCGAGGAAGGGTTCGCCGTCCAGACGGCGGCGAACGGCCGCGAGGCGCTCGAACGGCTTCGAGCCGAGCCAGAACTCTCCGTGATTGTCCTCGACTTGATGATGCCGGTCATGGACGGTTGGGATTTTCGCCAGGAGCAGCTCAAGGACGCGGCGCTCAAGGACATTCCGGTCGTCGTTATCACCGCTGCTGGATTCAGCAACCAAAGCATCCGGACACAGTTCGGGGATGTCGCGTTGATTCCGAAGCCTGTGTCCTTCGTCGATTTGTTGGCGGCGCTGCGAGCGGCCTGCGGTTCGGGTTCACCCGAGGCGGCCCGCGATGCGACGCGCCTCAAAGTGATTTGAACCGTACGGCGCCTCGCGGGGCGAGGTCAGGGGTCTTCCCTACTGGCGCCCTCGCGCCCAGAATACGTAAGGTCGAACATGGCGGACCGGGCGGTGGAAGTTGATTCGGCGTCTCCCCACGCAATCCTGGTCGTCGACGACGCGCCCACGAACCTCATTGCATATCGGGCTGCGCTGGAGTTTCTCGGCCGCGAGATCGTGACGGCAGGGGCCGGCAGCGAAGCGATCAAGCTTCTCGCGGATCGCCAATTCGCGCTTCTCTTGATCGACGTCCGCATGCCAGGGATGGACGGGTTCGCGACCGTCAAGCTTCTGCGCGATCAGCTTCACAGCCTGACGCCGGTCGTCTTCATCACCGGCGCAAGCGACGACGCAGCGATGCGCCGCGCGTATGAGTTCGGCGCAGTGGACTATCTCGTCAAGCCGGTGCCGCCGGAGATACTTCGCGGCAAGGTGCGCAATCTCCTCGCCCTGTACGACCAAGGCATCGAGCTCGAAAAGCGCGCCGCATTACTGCGAGAGAAGGACACGACCATCGGGATACTCGCGCACGATCTTCGGAATCCCCTGGCGGCGATCATAGCGAGCGCGGACCTCCTCGCGCGCCTCCCGGAAGCGTCCGACAAGTCTCAGCGCATCGTCCAGCGAATCAATCGAAGTGGGCGCCGCATGACCTTGATGATCCGAGACATCCTTGATTTCACGCGGAGGCGACTGGGGGGTGGAATTCCTCTCAAGCGCCAGCCGACGGATCTCGCGGTTCTTTCGCAGTCGGTCGTCGACGAGATCCGTGCCGGCTATCCAGCGGTGCGCATCGAGGTCGAAACTGCCGGTAGGCTGACCGGCGAATGGGACCCCGCTCGGATCGAGCAGGCGTTGTCGAACCTCATCGCGAACGCCGTCCAGCACGGCGGTGAGGACGTCCGGCTCGTTGCGTCGGGTGAAGATCGCGACCAGGTCGTGGTGACCGTGCGAAACAGCGGTCAGCCCATTCCCCGCGAGCGTCTTCCCAATCTCTTCGAGGCATTCAAGAAAGACCACAGCAGCCCCGCTGGCCTGGGCCTCGGCCTTTTCATCGTTCGCGAGATCGTTGAGGCGCACGAAGGCAGCGTTGCGGTGTCGTCCTCCCCGGAGGGAACTGTGTTCTCGTTCCGCTTGCCGCGGGCGAGCGCCCAGGCGTCTGCGTCCGCGTCGTTTTGACGCGCGCTAGTGAAGCGGTTCGCCGCAGTGACGGCGGACGATGCTGATCAGCTCGTCGTCCAGCGGGGGTTTGCTCAGCAGGGAAATGTCGCCCAACTGCGCCTTCAACGCTGCCTCGGTGACGGTGGCCGCGGTGACGATGACGACCGGAATGTCCTTTAGCTCGGCATCGTTGAGCTGCTCATTCCGAAAATCCCAGCCATTCATGCCGGGCATCATCAGGTCCAGAAGGATCACGCACGGTCGCAGCCCGCCGCGCAGATGACTCAAGGCGGCCCGACCATCGGTCACCGCCGTTACCCGGTACCCTTCGCATTCGAGGAGCTCGGCGAGGGCTTCGAGAATGTCCAGGTCGTCGTCGACGATCAGGACCGACTGCGCGTCGACATCGGTGGTGGTCGCTGAAGAAGCCGAGAACACAGCGTCTAGCATTGGTCGACATCGTACCGTCCCTGTAAGGCAAAGTTGTACGGAACCGGTAAGGCAAAGTTGTACGGAACCGGCGCGGCGGCGAACAGCTTCCGGGATCCCCGATCCTGCACGCGTGCGCTCAGTGCCGGTGCTTTGCCGATGCACCCTTCTTCGCGACAGCTTTTTTCGTCGGGCTGGGCTTTTTCGCGGACGTGTTCTTGGCGGTGGCCTTCGCTGGCCTCGCGTCGTCCTGGCCCTGCGGTACTGAGGGGGGCGAAGTCCGCCGCGCATGCTCGCGCGCCGGACCGGGCGCTCTGGCGCCCGCGACGATGGAGTCCTTGCGGGGGGCTGCTCCAATCCGGAGATGATGCCCAAGCACCATCGCGATCGCGGCCGTGACGATCGCGCCTGGAAGGAAGCGTGAGCGCGCCCGTGCGGGTCGCGCGGGCGGCGCCAGCATCGTCCGATCGGTCCCGCTCACGGGCGCGTCACCGTCGCCGATCACGACGGCTCGTTCGAGCTCCTGCCGCAGCTCGCGCGCTGACTGAAAGCGCTCGTCTGGTCGCTTTGACAAGGCACGCATGACCACGCGGTCGACCGCGCCAGGAATCCAGGCGCCGCCCGCGGCGGCCCGAAGCGGCTTGGGTTGCGCATTGAGGTGCATCACCAGCACATCGAGACTCGAAGCCGCTTCGAACGGCCGCCGGCCGGTGAGCATCTGGTAGAGGATCACGCCGCACGAGTACAGGTCGCTTCGCGCGTCGGCTTCTTGCCCGACAGCCTGCTCGGGAGGCATGTAGTCGGGCGTCCCGAGCACCAGCCCGTGTTGCGTCAACTTCTGCGTCGCCCGTTCGGAGTGGTTCCCGAGCTTCGCGATCCCGAAGTCGAGGAGCTTGACGATCTCGGGCGAAAACACGCCGCGTCCCGGGATGACCATGATGTTTTCCGGCTTGAGATCGCGGTGAATCACACCCAGGCCGTGGGCGTATTCGAGCGCCTCGAGAACCGGCCGCATGATCGCCAGCGTTCGCTTGACGGTCAGCTGCCGCCGGCCACCCCGGTCGATCAGATCTCTGAGCGACTTGCCCGCCAGCATCTCCATCGCGAGAAAGAGGTGCCCGTTCCACTCGCCGAACTCGATGACCTTCACGATGTGCGGATGGGACAGCTGCGTCGTCACCTTTGCTTCCCGCTCGAACCGCTGCACCAGCTGCTGGTCGTTGACGAATTCGGGATGCAGCAGCTTGACCGCGACCGGCTGTCCCGTCGCAATTTGTTCGGCGCGATATATGCGGCCCATGCCTCCTTCACCGATCGTTTGCAGGAGGCGGTAGCGGCCAGCGAGGTTGCTGCCGGTGAGCGGTGCGGCTTCCACGACCAACCGCCCTGTTACATCGGCGTTTCTTGTGAGTTCTGGCGACCCGGTGCGACACGGTTTCCGCGCAGGTCGTCAGCCGCGATGCGCAGACCACCTCTATCTACATAAAGAACGCCGCCTGAAACGACGACCCACACCTGCACACCGTTGATCGTCGTGGATTGACGGCTTCTGTCCCCGATCCTGAAAGGGTGGTCTGAGCATGGTTTCTGTGGTGTTAGCGGTGGCGGCTCAAGCGATCGTGATGTTCGGCGGGATCCGACCGTACGGGTCGGTCGAGAAGAAGGTCGACGCCGGCACGTTCGCGATCACGGTGGGCGGGCGACGTGCCGGCCGCGAGACCTTCGAGATCCTGCAGGTCGGGCTTTCACTGGAGGTCCGCACGCGAACCACGATCGCGCTGCCCGCCGGCCAGACAACCCTGCGTGGGTCGCTGCGCGCGGACCCTGACTGGAAGCCGCGGAGCGGCACCTTCGACACCACCTCGCGCGGCCGCACCACCCGCGTGACGCTGCAACAACGCGGGAACGCGGTCGAGAGCATGATGACCGAGCTGCCAAAACGGACCACCGCTTCGTTCACGCGCCCACCGGCGGAGCCGGATCTCTATCTTGGCAGCAACACGATCGCGCACCTGACGCCGCTCTGCCGCGAAGCGGCCGCGAAAGAAAAGATGCTGACCGTGTTTCCCGCCGCGCCGCTCACGATCGCGTCGGCGAGCGTGCGCCGCTACCCGTTGACCAACCTGGGCGCGCCGGGGCTGGAGCTGACCGAAGTGGTGGCCGATCTCGCGCAGTCGATGCGGATCGATGTCCTGTGCGACGGGACGAAGCTGCTGGCGGCACATCTGTCCCATTTGCGCCTGACCGCGGTGCGCGCCTCGTACGAGGAGCTGGCTTCCGTCCTGGAGGGGAGGCGGCGCGGAAAGCCCATCCTGTCCAGCACGCTCGTGGAGCTGGCGCGCAAGGTGCGCGTGGGGGACGGCGAGGCGACGCTTGGATGCACGCTGCTCCTCCCGAAGACGCACGCTGAGATCAAGAGGGCCAAGTCCGGCGCGGCGTCGGCGCGTGCGGAGGCGACAGCGAACGGCGCGGGCGCGCACAGCTACGGGCCGCCAACCACGCCTCTGCCGGCTGCGCTCTTGCTGGGCGGCTTCGGACCCCAGGACCGAGACGGCAACTCCGTCGGCCCCGGCGATTTCCAGCTGTACTTCCTGGCGGTGCTGGCGAGCAAGCTGGGCGAGTCCGGTATCGCAACGCTTCGGTGTGACGATCGCGGAACGGGCACGTCGGCCGGCAACTTCAAGGGTGTCACGCTGGAGACGGAGGCGCGCGACGCCCTCGCCGCGCTCGCAGTGCTGCGCGCGGAGCCTGCAGTCGATCCGGCGCGCGTCGCCGTCATCGGCCATGGCGAGGGCGCGATCGTTGCGCCGATGGTCGCGGCGAAGGCGCGTCCCGTTCGCGGGCTGGCGTTGCTGGCCCCGCCCGGGCGCCCCCTCGACGCCATCATCATCGATCAGCGGCAGTGGAGCATGCGCCGCCTCGGCTTCAGCCCGGCCGAAATCGGGGCAAGCGTTGCCGTGCTCAGCGCCGTTTATGCGGCGGTACGCGCCGGCAAGGGGCTGCCCGATTCGCTCTCACCGGCCGAGCGCCGCGGTATCGCCGATTCGGTTCCATGGCTGCGCAGCCACTTTCGCCATACGCCGATGGCAGAGGCGAACGCGCTCACCCAGATCCCGATACTGGCGGCCGGCGGCGGACGAGACGTGCAGATCTCCGTCGCCGACGTCGATCAGACACGCGACGCATTCACGGCAGCGGGTAACAAGCAGGTGGCCTTCAAGATTTATCCCGAGCTCAACCACCTGTTCGCGGTCAGCAAAAACAGCGGCATCGGCGACTACTACGATCCGATGGCGGAAGTGGACCCGACCTTCTTGAGCGACGTGGTCCGCTTCGTGGTCACGGCCACCGCACCCGCCACGGTCACGGCAGCTCCAGCGCCGGCTGCCCACGCCGGTCGTCGTCCCGGTCGGTAGGCGCAAGGCGGCGCCCGCATCATAGGCGCCCGGAAATCTCCTCGAGGATGTCGAGGGCGTCGTCCGGTTGGGGCGGGCCTTCGGCGCCGACAGGGGCCGGCGTGCCACGGCTCCCCTTTGCCGGCGGTGCCGGAGGTATTGGCTTGGGCGACGGCGTGGCGCCCCGATCGTTCAACGCGCGCGGTCTGCTGGGCGGCGGCGGCGTTGGCCCGACTGACATCGCCTTGGGGCCGACGCGCGCAGCGCCGATGGGCATCGGGACAGCCGCGATGCCCGCCGCCACGTTGCTGACGGTGACCGTCGTGGGCTCCTCGCTGTCGTCCAGCGCCGACAGCCCCAGCATCCGGCCGACCTGGAAGATCACCTCACGCAGCTGCGGCAGGGGCACGCTCTCGACCATCTCGTCGATCAGGTCACGGCCGCCCGCACCGTCGCCCACGGCCCCGACGGCGAACATATCCGCGTCGGTGAATGGCCGGCCTTCCTTCGCCGCGCGGCGCGCCGCCCGGCGGAGGTCCGTTCTCACCGACAGCGGCAGGCAGCCCTCCAGCGTCGCGTCTCCCAGCAGGTCTAAAATCTCCGAGTCCGTCAGGATCGCGTGGCGGCGGATGCTCCGGAGCTCGGTCGCCATCAACTTGCGCGCGCCGGCGGTGGGCTCGATTTTCCACCAGTTGTCGCGCGACTCGTACGTCCAGATGGCTTGCGCGGGCAGGTAGGTCGCGAGGTCGAGCGGCTCCAGGTACTTGAGGTACAGATCGTGCACTGTCAGCGCGCGATCGGCATCGGCCCGCACCGCCCGTTCGGATTCGGGCAGGTCCTCGACCGCCAGCAGATCGATCTGAGACGCGAGCGCGTCCGACGAAAGCCGCCGGAGTAGAGCGGCCGGGCTTCCGGTGATGGCCTTGACCACCTTGACGCGGAGATCTGGCCGCTGCGCGAGCGCATCCATCACCTCGCGCGGCGTGAAGACGCTGTAGAAAATCTTCGCGTCGCGCTGCGATACGCCCGGCCCGTGGAGCGCGCGCAGCACGTCCGCCAGGAATCGCACACCCGGATGGCGTTCGGCGTGTTCTCGCGCCTGCTCCTGTAGGGCGACGTCAGTCTGCTCGTCGGTTGTATGCCTCAGTGTGCCCGGAATGCGCAGGGTCTGCTGATTCATTGTCCCCTTATCGCCTTCCGCGCGAGGCCCTTGAGCGCGTTCCGAATCCCGCGGTTTTCTGTTCGGTTTTTCGCCGTGCCATCCTCGCTTCCGTTCGCGAGGCAGACGGTCACGGCAACACGCTGGGCTGCGTGCTGCCGTGACGCGGCGGGGATCTGGCGCAGCTGGCGCTGTTAGAACATCACGTTGCCCGTGCCGAGCACGAACGTGATGTTGGACCCGATCGTGTCGCGCGCGTTCTCCACGCGCGAGACCGCGTTCGAGATCCGGTCCTTGCGAAGCTGCGTGGTCGGAGCGGCCAGGCCCGCCGCGATCTCGTCCTTGGCCAGCCCCAGGCGGTCCTGCGCGACCGGGTAGAACGGCTGCGGCTGCAGTCCGATAGGGTCGGGGAGGACGTCGCTGAGCGCGTCGTTGATGTCGCCGAGCGCGAGCGTCATCAGCATCTTCTGCAACTCGGGGTGGTCGTCAGTGAACGTCCTGTCCAGTACCTTGCTCGCCAGCAGCTTGGCCGCGTTCAGGCGCTGCTTGGCCATGTCCAGGTTCAGCGCCACGTTCAGCGTGCGGATGAACCGCGCAATCGCCTGGGCGTCAGCGTCCGTGATGGCGATCTGCGTGCCGAAGCGCGCCACCAGGTCGGCCGACGCCTGCGAGGCCCGGAACTCGGTGCCCGAGTAGAAGGCGACCACCGCTTCCGGCGTGCCGCCCGTGTCGTTGTGGAAGCCGGGCTGCGTGTCGGCGAACTCGATCACCGGCGGCGTGTTGAACGTGTTGTTGCCGAACCCGTTGGGCGTCATGTCGCCCGGGAACAGCGGGAACGACACGATGTTCGGCGCCGCCAGGTTCGCGCCGCCGAAGCCGGCGTCGAAGATCGGGCGGCCGTCGGGCGTGGTGCCGATGCCGCCGAACGCCGGCCGGAAGCGGACACCGGTGTCGAAGTTGGCGTTCTTGCCGGTGAGTTGCGCGTTGGCACCGCCGTTGAAGTGGCAGAAGTTGCAGCGCCCGCGCGCCGGATCCATGTACGCCTGTCGCCCCACCTCGGCCTGGGCGTCGAACATCCGCACCTGCTCCAGGTTCAGCTCGTTCGTGCGGCCCAGGCTCATCTGGAACGCGAGCGCGAAGTCCAGCTCCTTGTCCACCGGCAGGATGAAGTCGCCACCGGGCCCGGGCACGCGCGCCAGCGTCTTCGGGTAGTGCTGCTTGACCGCGCCCGTCAGGAACTCGCGCAGCGTCCCCGTGCCGGGCGCGCCGTCGCCGCCCCAGCCCGTGCGCTCGCGCGGCGGGTTGGTGGAGAGGTCGGTCGTGTCCGGCGCGATGCTGGTCGCCAGTGACAGCACGTGCGGCGTGCTGCGCCCGACGAAGCGGTGGGTGGGGTCGCTGAACCCGTCGACGTTCTCGAGGATCCCGCCGTTCATGATCAGCGACTCGACCTCCAGGCCCGCCAGCTCCGGCCTGCGGAACACGAACAGCGGGTCGGTCGAGGGCAGGTTGTTGATGAACGTGCGATCGATGGTGAAGTTGTGTCCAGCCGGGTGGCACGTCCCGCAGGTGCGCCCGTTCCCGCCGAACGTCTCGCGGAAGAAGATGTCCGCGCCCGCGCAGACTGTGGCGCTGACCAGGCCCGCCTTCACGCGCTGGTCGTTCTGGCAGTTCGCCAGGCGCAGATCGGGCGCGATGACCGCGCTGGTCGTCGTCTGGACGTCGGACGGCTGCTCGTGCAGGTCGCTGCACGAGGCGGCGGCCATTGCCATCGCGGGCACGACGCCCGCAATCAATCTCTTCGCTATCATGACGGATCACTCCCTTCGGCCGCGCTGGGCCGTGTTCGACGAAACTCCCCACCCGAACAACCACGCCGGCTCACACCTGCTTAGAGCTGTCGCGCGCGGGAATTTTCGTCGTCGAGGTCCGAATTGATGGGCGAGGCCAGGCAGCACCGATCGGCGGCAGACCGTCTCGCCAATTTCTGCAGCAAGCCGACGTGCCGTCGTCGCTACAACCGACGGCGAGCGTCGAAGCCGTAACAAGTGATGGCATGGTTGTGCTTGCGTTCCTCACCAGCCGATGGGAATTTCGGCGGGCGCGCGAACGTTGTTCCGCCGCGCGGAGATCGGTTAGAGGAGGGGCAAATGACGGCGGAGTCGATTGTTCAATTTCCGGTTTCGCTTTACCGAGCGTCCGGCGTTTTCTCCTGGAAGGCGGTCGTGACGGTGCTGGGCGTTTCCGTATTGGCGGGCACGTTGATTGGGTTCGCCGTTGGCCTCGCAGGCACGCTCTTCTATCTGGTGCTGCTGTTTCCGCTGCTGGTCGGCATCGCGACCGGCAAGCTGGCCGCGGCGGCGGTCCGAGCTGCGCGCCTCCGCAATCCGATCGTGGCGGGTCTGTGCGCGCTTTGCGGAGCGGCCCTCGCGATGCCGATCGTGCATGGCTACGGATACGTGGAGTTTCAGAGAGCGCGCGCGCAACTGGACCCTGACGCGCTGGCGACGGCCATGGGAATGTCGCCGGACGCGTTGCCGGCCGACGCGAAGGCGTCGGGCATCACCCCCGAAGCGATCCGCGCCGCCCGCGTGACCACCCTGCCGCGCTATCTCGATCTGCAGGCGCAGCAAGGGGTTCGCATCGGCCGCAGCGGGTGGCTCGACATCCAGCTCGGCCACGCAGGTTCGTACGTCTACTGGGCGCTGGAAGTGTTGCTCGCCGCCGCCGTCGCGTTTGTGCTGGCCTATCGCGCGGCGGAGGTCCCGTTCTGCGAGCGGTGCGGGCGCTGGATGGCGCAGCGCCGGCTCGGCGGCGTTCGAACGCCGGCGGACCAGGCGGTCGAGGCGCTGCGCGCCGGCAAGCTGGGCCGGCTTCACCCGAGTCCCGCGCCGACAGCCGGGCGCGAGATCCGGCTCACCATGGCGTCCTGCCCGCAGTGTGGGACGACCTCGCCCGTGACCCTGCGGCTCGATCGCGTCCGCGTCGGCCGTGACGGCAAGGAGACGGCCTCGGCGCGTCTGCTCGCGCACGCTACGTATCCCGGCGAGGCGCTCCCGGTGGTCGAAGATTTGTTCGCCGGGCGCTGAGCAACCCGCGCCTCCATGTGGTGGTCCAACCCCCTCGCGATGGTGCGGGTGGCCGGCTTGCTCGCGTGCGCCGGAGCGGCGGCGTGCGCCGCCGCCGCGCTGCCGTCGTTTCCTCCGCCGGTGCTGGACGGCGACCGCCGCGCGGTGTTGCCGCTGGGCGATCCGTTCACGCTGGACATGCTGGTCGTGGGCGCCGAGGTCCGCGGCGGTACGGGCGCGATGTTCCAGGAGGGATTCATCGTCGACAGCGGCGCCACGATGTCGGTCATTCGCGAGCCGCTCGTCGGGCGTCTGGGGCTGGCGTCGCGCGAGATCGCGCGGGCGAGAACCGTCGATCCGCTAGGCAGAACGCGGAACCTGCGCAGCCTGACGGTGCCCGAGTTGCGGTTCGGCCGGCTGGTGGTGCGCGACCTCCACGCCGCGACGGTCGGCAGTGACAACATCCTGGGCGACGACGTCCTGAACCAGGTGCCCTGGGAGGTTGATCTCGATCGAGCGACGCTGATCCTCGACGCGCCGCCCTGGTCTCCGCAGGCGGCCCTGGCGCGAATCCCCATTCGCCGGGCGGGCATCGAGGTAGCAGACAACGTAGCGGCGGCCCCGGGGACGAAACTGACCGTATCGCTGAACGGGCACGAGGTCGCGTTGACGCTGGACACCGGCGCCGCTCGCTCCGCACTCCCGGCCGCCCTCGTCAAGGAGCTGGGCCTGACGGCGAGCGCGGCACCCGTCTACGTCGGCACCATGCAGACACTGCGGGCGGCGACCTCGGTGGTCGAAGCGGATTTGACCCTCGGGAGCGTGCGGCTGGGAAAACGTCCATTCCTGGTGCTCGAAGGGGCGGCGCGTGATTGGGGGGTGCTGGGACTGGACGTCTTGCGGCGCTACGTCTTCCGGGTCGAGCCCGGGCGCTGGCTAGAGTTGCGACCCCGTGAGGATGTGCGCGCGACGGCCGCGGCGCGGATGGCACGCTGGCCGTGGGCGCCGCGCTGTCCACCGACCGGCTGCGCGGTGGCGCACGTCGAGGGAAGCGGCGACGCCGCCGCGGTCGTGATGACGCTGCTCGCGGACTATCCCGCGCGGCCCACGTCGTTCCTCTGGGGTTGCGCGGCCGCGCCGCCGGAGGCGCGCGACCCGGCGCTCGTGATTTCCGTCTACCTTCCCAGCGGCGCCGCCGGCCAGACCGTGCGGCTGGTTCCACTGATGGCGCCGCCGAACTGGGCGGCGGCCCTGCCCGCCGGGTGCGACCGGCTCGCGCTCCTGGACGTCAACCCGGCCGGCCTGGCCGTGACGCAGATCGGAGCGGTGTCGACAGTGATGGCGCTGAGACCATGAGCGCGCGCCGGCGGCAGAGAGCGGGCGCGGCCTGGGCGGTCGTGATGGGCCTGGCCGGTTGTGGTGGCGGCCACGGGACATCCTGGGGCGTCGAGAAGAGCTGGTCGAGCGAGCACTTCATCTATCACGCCCGCGTCGACGATGATTCGGTGGACGCGACGGTAATGGACCAGTTGGAGGCGAACGCCACATTGATCCGCGGCTGGTTGGGCCTGGGGTCCGAGCCGTGGGGACCAGTCCACTACTTCAAGTACCGGAGCATCGACGATCTGGTCGCGGCCCATGGGCCCTGCCCGGCCACCGCCTGCACCAACATGTTGTCCAGCGGGCGGATCGAGGTCCATACACCGCTGGCGATCGATCAGCACGAGCTGACGCATTCCTACCACCTGCCGGTGGGCTGCGCGCCGAAGCTCCTGATGGAAGGCCTCGCGACGAGCGTCTCGTGTGATCCGCCGACCGAGTCCACGCTGGCCATGCCGGCGGGCGGGCCAGGCTGGCTGCAAGGCTCCTGGCGCGATCTCGACAGCTTCGAAGCGCCGGCGCCGACCTCGTATCCGGCGGCGGGCGCCCTCGTCACGTGGCTGATCGACGGCTGGGGGACGGGGGCGTTCATGGATCTGTACCGCGCGACAGCCTGCCATGACGGACCGGACGCGATCGCCGCCGCGTTCAACGCGCGTTACGGCGTGTCGCTCGACGACGTCTGGAGCCAGCTGCAGACCGCCCCACGCCGGCGTCTGTGCACGTTCGTGGAGGGTTGCGCCGAGCCCGAGGCTACGGGTGACGTCGTCCTCGGCAACCAGGCGGCCGGGTACCGGGTCGCCGCGCCGATGCCGGCGGCAGGCGCGCTGGTGCGGGCGTCATTCGTCACGGGCGCGGTCGCACCTTTTGTCCGCGCCTGCGACGCCACGGGGGCGCTGTCCCGCTTCGACGGCTACTGGCCGCTCAGACCGACGGCCTGGTCACCGGTCGTGCTGGCTCCCGGCAGCTCCCGCGCCGTCGTGGCGCTCGGCGATGTGCGGGGTACCAACGCAGACCCGACGCAGGCGCTGAGCCTGACCGTGACCGGGCTGCCGGCCGCCAGCGCCGGGTCCGATCCCGGCAGCTGTGCCGGCGCCCAGCCGCTCGCGATCGACGACCTCGCGGTGACGCTTCTGATCTGGCCCCAGCCGGCACCGCTGGTGCTGGGCCTGCGATCGACGGTCGCCGCGTCGACCCTGACCACCCGCTTCCGCTACGACGGCGCCGTCGGGTCGGTCGAGGCTTGCAGTGACTGCGTGAACGGCGTCTTGCAGGGCTGCGGTGACGCTGCTCTCGTCGACACCTTGAACGCGCCCTGGATCCGGATCCACTGGGCACCCTCCAGCTTCGAAGTGATGACGCTGGCGGTTCAGTGGCTGTGAACCGCCAGCGCCATCTCGCTCGTTAGACCTGGAAGCAGGCGAGCAGGTTTCCCCCCGCCGCCGTGGTCGCGCCCTGGAACAGGCAGGCGTTACCACAGTCCTGGAACCCTCCCTTCGAGATGCACCGGAAACTGACGCCGCCACCATCGAAGCTGCCGTCACCCCCGCCCCGATAGCCCTCGGCGCACTCGCACAGGCACTCGCATTGGAAGAGATTGCCAATCTCGACAAGGAACTTCTGCACGTCCTTGCAGCCCCCCTGGGAGAACCCGGCGAACGCCAGCGCCCCCACGAGGACGGCCTTCCTCAGTGCTGATTTGATGTTGGTCATTGTCGTCCGCCTCAGAATTCGCGGCAGCCGACCAGGGTGCCGCCCGAGATCAATCCCGGGAGGCTCTGGGCCGTGCACACCGTGAAGCAACTGTCCCCGGACCTGCCATCGGCTTTGTTGACGCAGCGAATGTCACCGCCGCCACCCGTGATGCCGCCGTCTCCACCTCCCCGGTACGCCTCGCCGCACACGCAGAGGCAGTCGCATATCCTGAGCACCCGCCCGATCACGTCGAGCACCGTTTTTACCTGCTTGCAGTTGCTCTGCGTGAAGCCAGCGAACGCCAGCATCGCGATCAGAGCGAACCTTTTGAGCATCGTTTTCATGGCGGCCTCCTACAGGCATCCGCCCAGGCACGAGGCCAGGTTGGCCGCCGCGGTGATGGCCGGCTGGCTGAGCCCGCTTTGGCAGACCGTGCACTCGTTGGGCTGATGGCAGTTCGGTGTCGCGTCGACGCAGCCGATGATGGTCGGGCAGCCCGCCGTGGCGGTGCAGGCCTGGACCTGGGCCGTGCAATCCGTGCACTTGTTCGGATGGCACTGGCAGACCGGGAACGCGTCCGTCGTCGTCGTCGGAACGTCGACCGTGTCCTGCACCTGGCAGAAGGCGAAGACGTCGAAGCCCGCGCCGCCCGTGCAGCGGTCGTTGTTCCCGCCGCCGTTCAGGATGTCGTCGCCGTTGTTGCCGAACAGTTGGTCGTCGCCGAGCCCGCCGTTGACGTCGTCGTTGCCGTCGTCGCCGTTGATGACGTCCTGGCCCGACCCGCCGTTGATCACATCGTTGCCGGTGCCGCCGGAGATCCGGTCATCGCCGTCGCCGCCGCTGATGATGTCGTCACCACCGTTGCCGTTGATGACGTCCTGGCCTCCCAGGCCGATGATGCAGTCGCGGCCCGCAGTGCCGTTGAGGGTGTCGTTGTTCGACGTCCCCACGATCACGTTGGTGCCCGGCGGACAGCAGGTGCGACTGTCGCCCAGCGACACCACGACGAGCTGCGTGGTGGTCGCGGTCAGGCCGCTGGGAGTGCGCGCCGTCCAGGTCACGACCGTCCGCCCCGAGAAGAAGAACGACGGCGCGTTGCTGGTGACGGTGACCGGGAACCCGCAGGCCGAGGCCGCGGGAGGCGGCGTCAGCGACACCGCGCCGCAGGTTGCGGCATGAACGGGCGCGGGGGTCGCCGTGAAGACCGGCGCAGGCTCGGCCGTCACGTGGACGGTGAACTGTTTGGTTCCCTCGATTCCCTGGGTGTCGATGACGTGCAGGACAACCACCTGATCGCCGGGTGGGAGCGTGACCTGCACGGTCTTGCCCGTTGCGATGACGGTGCCGTCCGGCTTCGTCCAGCGGTAGACCGCGATGTCCGCCGGCCCGTTGCCGTCGGTGCTACCCGACGCGTCGAGCGTGATCGGCTGCCCGCAGGTCTCCGTCGCGGGCGCGGTGGCCACCGCCACCGGCGGCAGGTCGGCGAACGGCGCCAGCCCGGTTCCCACAATCCGGATCGACCCGGCAACGTCGACGTTGATGTCGACGTTGTCGATGTTGCCTTGGGCCGCGAAGTCGAACGGGAACACGGCGTCGAACGACATGAGCTGCCGATTGGCGTCCAGCCGGATCAGCATCGGGGTGGGAGTGGCCAGCCTGTTCCCCGCGATCTGGGACGGGATGGCGATCGTGTCGGAGCCGATGTGCGCCGTCCCTGAGATCGTGGCGGTGAAAGAGACTTCCGTCCCCTGTGGCACGATGAATTGCAGCCCGTCGGTCTGCATGTGCACCGGCCCCGCGATGATCAGAGTGGGACTCTGGAAGTCGACGTGCGCCGTCCCTCCGGGCCCGCCGGTGATCACGAGGTCCTGCGAGAACGGAGTCATCGTCACCCGCAGGTAGTTGAGATCGCCCGTGCAGGCGCCCGTACAGAACGGGTTGTCCAGCCGGAAGATCATGTTGCTCCCGAGCGTGACTCCGAACTGGACGGGCCCGTTGTTGCCGGTGGTGAACAGCGCCACCGTGTTCGCGGGATCGACCCCGATGATGAGGTTGCTGGTGACTGTGGTCTGGCTCCGGGCCAGTCCTCCTGCGAGGAGGACCGGCGCGGCAAGTACGAATGCAGATATCAGCCGTTTCATGATGATGTCTCCTTTGGTTTCAGCAGCCGCCCAGGCAGGACGCGGTGATTCCGGCTTGTTGAATCGCGTCCTGCGGGAAGCCGTTTTCGCAGGTGCTCGCGCACTCGTTCGGCTGGTGACACGCCGATAGGCTGTTCACGCAGCGCAGGATGGCCCGACAGCCGGCCGTGGCCGTGCAGGCCTGAACGACGCTGGTGCAGTCCACGCACTTGTTGGCGGGCGCGCACTGGCAGACGTCGAAGTTGTCGGCCCCTACCCCGCCAGGAATCTGGTCGACCCCGTCGTCGGCGATGCAGGACATGATGATGTCGACCCCGTTGCCGCCGTTGCAGTGGTTGTTGTTGAGGCCGCCGTCCAGGAAGTCATTGCCGTCCTGGCCGAGCAGGGTGTCGTCGCCCGCGTCGCCGAACGCGCGGTCGTCGCCCACGCCGCAGGTCAGGCGATCCTGGCCGTCGCCGCCGTGCAGCTCGTCGTTGCCGGCCGCGCCGTCCAGGACGTCGTCACCGGTCCCGCCGAACAAGATGTCGTTGCCGTCCTCGCCGAACATCTGGTCCTGGCCGCCGCCGCCGGAGACGACGTCGTTGCCGGAGCCGGCGTGGACGATGTCGTCACCCTCGCCGGCGCTGATCACGTCGTCGCCGCCGCCGCCGTTGATGGTGTCCTGCCCGCCGAAGGCCAGGATGCAATCGCGCCCCGGCGTTCCGTTCAGGGTGTCGTTGTTGGAGGTGCCGCGGATGATGGTGCTGCCGGCCGGGCAGCAGGTCGGATCGTCGCCAGGGATCACGACCACCCGCTGCGTGGCGGTGATGCTCTTCCCGGAGGGCGTGGTCCCCCGCCAGGTGACGACGGTCAGACCGTACGGGAAGCGCGCCGGCGCGTTGCTGGTGACCGTGATCGGTTCGCACGGCGAGCTGGCCCGCGCCGTGCCGATGTTCACCGGCCCGCACGTCGCGCTGGTGACGTCGGGCGGAACGAAGGTGAACGTCGGCGGCGGGTCAACGACCGTGACCACCATGGTGTCCGTGGTGGTCGAGTCGTAGAAGTCCCTGACGGCCAGCGTGACCGGATGGACGCCCGCCCCGAACCTCAGCTGAGCCCGCGGTGAGCGGGTGGTCACGCGCCCCTGATTACCGGCGTCCCAGAAGTAATCGGTGATGTTGTTCTGCGGGTCGGTCGACGCCGAGCCGTCCAGAGTAACGACACCAGGGCAGGTGACTGTCAGGTCCGGCCCGGCGTTCGCTACCGGCGGGTTGTTGTCGAACGCGGACAGGTTCGACGACGTGAAGCGCGCCGACGCTTGCACGGTGGCTCCCATGGCGCTGATGGTGAAGTCGAACACCCCGTCGATGGAGGCGATCTGGCGCTGCGGATCCAGCCGGATGACGATGTCGGAGAGGGTGCCGGACGTCTGCCGGCGCGTCCCCGGGGTGATGCTGTGGCTGCTGGTGCCCCCGCTGAGGTTGGCGTTCAGCTCGGCGGGCGTGCCCGCCGGGATGATCACCTGGGTGGCGTTCTTGTTGACCGCGACCGGCCCGTGAATGACCACCCACGGGTCCTGAACCGAGAACGAGCCGGGATCTCCGTTGATGGTGAGCGCCTGGGTGAAGTTCTGGATGGCGACCGCCAGATAGTTCACCGTGAACGGGCAGACCGACGCCGAGCAGTTCACGTCCGGCGACGACAGCGACAGGAAGGACCGCTTCACCGTGAGGTTGGCGGCCTGGCCGCCGACGGTCACGGTGATGAAGCCGCGTGGATCGTTGAACTGCAGCAGGACGTCGTGGTGGGTGCGTGTCTGCGCCTCAGCGATCCGGGGCGCCGTCGCGATTCCCCAAACGACACCGGAGAGCAGCAACCATTGCAAACGCTTGAGAGTTGTCATTGGAGAATGACCTCCTGATCCTGAATCGTCACGTCCCAGGGGCTGGACAGCGTGAAGTGGTAGTCGCCGGGCGGGATGGTCGTCCGTTGCGTCGGCGGGATCTTCGTCAACGTCGCCTCCTGATCGGGCGGGACGTTGATGAACACGATCTCCGAGTGGCAGGCACAGTGGGCCAGCGCTGGCAGCGCGATGGGCAGCGACCTGTCGTTACCGGGGATGGGTGGGAAGCACTTGCCGGGGAATCCCACCGCGTTGTTCGGCCTGGGGGGCCGACAATCCGCATCGTTATTGAACTGCGCGTCGACCAAATTATCTGGCGAGACCAGGAGGTTGTAACCGGCCTGCGCGGGCAGGTCGTTGCGGCCCGGATTGCAGAATGACCAGACCAGCACGGCGAGGGACCGCCCGCCGCCGTCACCGTTGATCGGTGGCTTGACGTAGATCGGAGGCTCCACCACCGGCGCTGTGACGTCGTTGATGCAGGTCTTCGGATCGAGGCCGTTGAGGACGATCGGGCCCAGGGGATCGTTGTCGACCGTCGACGTGTCGGGGGTGGTACTGCCGTCGCCCCCGGGCGGAACGACGACGCCGACGGTGACGTCCTCGTCCCCGCAGCCGCACCCCTGGAAGAAGGCGGGCACGAACGCCAGCGCCACCAAGCCGACGAACACAGCCGAGCGGCTCATCGGAGCTTCTCCCCGTCGAAGACGACATACGGGCGCTTCTGGGTGAGAAGCGCGGCGATCGGCGCCGACCGTTCATCCCCCAGGACCAGCCGCAGCCTGATCACCAGCTGGTGGATCAGTTTTTCCTGCATGCTGGCGCGGGTGGCGGGATCCGAGAATCGCGTGATCTCCTCCTGCGTCTCGGCGATCGTCGTGAGGACCTGTTTCAGGTCCTTGCGGCGCGCTTCGTCGAGCGCGCCGTCCTGTTGCAGGCGCGAGACCATCTCATTGCAGTCGAAGACCTCGGTCGGATCGCCGGCGCCGCCGGCGGGGGCGGCAGCGGGCTCGGGCCGGGCGGCGACGTCAAGCCGCGGCAGCGACTTGATGCGCGTTGCGACGGCAGCCATCGCTGCCCGCTGCTCGGGCGTGGCTTGGGCCAGCGCGACCTGCATCCGGGTCGGCGGATGGGTGAGGCGGTGTCGGATCGCCAGAGTGGCGCCGACGCCGACCACCGCAATGATCGGAATCACGACAACGGTCCGCATTTTCATGATCGCTTCTCCTTCCGCCGGGGCCAACAGCCCGTTCTTGAAAATCTCGCTCGCACGACTTGCCCTGTAGCGCGGAATGAGACACGCGCTCCATTGGGACTTTTCCTACAGTGGCAGCAACCAGCAGGACACCGCGGTTTGCCGGTTATGAAGACTCCATTTGGAGCCTTCCAATAACCAAAATACACAACGCGCCTGATGGAGCGTCAGCTGTCGATCAAGCCGGAGAGAACCGCCGTCACCAGCTCCGCGCGTGAGCCGACGTTACCCTTCCGCACGATCGCCGCGATCTGCGCGGCGACGGTCCGTACGCTGGTACCGCGATCGCGGGCGATCTCCGCGTCCGGCAGGCCGCGAAGCAGGCCGGCCAGCACCTCGGTCTCGGCGCGCGTGAGCAACGGCGGTGTGGCCACGCC
>Ga0070683_100000905_pt1 | contig 22049 bp, 17 predicted proteins | sample KBSC713LmetaG_FD_64662 | JGI IMG/M metagenome (GOLD analysis project Ga0070683, IMG submission 64662) | Corn rhizosphere microbial communities from Kellogg Biological Station, Michigan, USA - KBS C7.1-3L metaG | ecosystem: Host-associated > Plants > Roots > Rhizosphere ... | reverse complement strand
CGAATCTTCGTCCGCTCCCGGATCAGGACCAGCACTTCAGTGTTCACGAGCCGCTCGGCGAGCACGTCAACGTCCTCGACATGATCGTTCCAGATCGTCACGTCGAACGGCGCCAGCTTGGCGAAGCAGGGCAGCGTGTGCAGCGTGTCGAAGTAGTCGTCGAGGATTGAGACCGTAATCGGGCTGCGATCGCGCTCGGCCGCTGGAGTGCCCGACGGCGATGGCTGCACGCGGCGCATACAAACCACTCTGCGGTTATGGCGCGACGACAAATCGCAGCGCGCGTCCTGCGACCCGGCCGCCCATCGTCGTCTCGACTTTGAGAAGGTAGTCTCCTGCGGCGAGCGTCGCGAGCGGTGCCGCGATGTAGTAATCGGCGGCACGACCCGTTGCGAAGCTTGCGGCGTCGAGCGTCTTGGCTTCGGTGGCGACGACCGTGCCACGAGCATCGACGATCGTGGATTTCACCTGTACCGCCGCCAGCGGATCCTGACGACCGGTCCCCTGGTAAATCCTGAAGAATGCGACGAGCCGATCGCTGCGCGCGAAGTCACGACGGGTCATTGGCACAATCGGCAGCAGCGGAGAAAGGAAATCCTTTGGCGCTGTCAACGTTCCTGACGACGCACCGATCACGATGTTCGAGAGTGACAACGGAGCGCTAGCGAAAGCAGGGACGGCCACATAGGAGAAAACACTCGCGGTGCGCGCCGAGCTGGTGACGGCGACGCGAACCTCGTATTCGCCTGGCGGCAAATCAATGCGGGAGAGCGCATCGAAACGCCGCGAGCCGGTCGCCGCTGACGGCGGCCACGAGAGCTCCAGCGTCTGACGCGCCATACCTTTCGGACGACCGCCGGTGTCGAACGCCGTCGCCACGATTTCGAGCGGTCCGCCGCGAGGTGCTCCGTCTGTTGATGCGGCGGCGGCAAAGGCGCTTACGCCGACGCTCAAGACGACGGACGCTTTCTGCGAGCCGGGAACCGCAAACGTCGCGGCGTTCAGGTCTACCGAGACGGCGGCCGCCGGCAACAGTCCCGTCAACGCCTCCCGAACCGGCTCTGAGACCGACGCACGAGCAACCGACGAGTGGGCAGGATCCGCCGATGCAGCCGCCGTGTAGCCGCTGCGAGCGCGGACATCGAGCCCTCGCCGCGTGGTCTTGACGGTGATTCGATGAAACTTTCCGTTGGCGCTCGCGTCGGCAGGGCGGAAGCCGATCAAATAGTACGAATCGCTCTCGCGGAAGATGTCCGGCACCGCCGTATCGGGGCCGTTCGTATTCATAACGGCGCGTCCGCCGGTGCGAGCCGGAAGGACCTGGAGATTACCCTGTCGCAACAGATGGTCGGCAATCGATGAAGTCATAGCGGCGGAGCCGGTGGGGCCGCTCCCCGGTCGCACGGTCGAACTCGCCCGGCTTGTCGGAGTAACAAGTGCGAGCCCCGTCGGATCGAGTGAGTGAATCGTCAGGTTGGCGCGATCTACCGCCGCGAACATCACCTCGCGCGTATCTTTGAGTCGTTTCTGGCAGCCGACGTCGTTGTCGGGCTTTCCGCGCGGGTCCGCGGCCTGCAGCAGCAGATCGCTCCCGATGAAAAACAGAACCTTTCGCCGGCGTGAGGGCCCCTGGACCGCATCCGCGATGCTTGTAATCGTCTCGAGCACACAGAGGCCACACTGGCAACGTCCATCGTTGAGCGTGCTCCACGTCCGCCCGGTCAAGGCGAAGACCGCTGCCTCAATTTCCTTCCCTTCGTCGGAAATGTCCGTGCTCAGATCGGCCTGATTGATTGCACGGAGCAATCGCGCATGGTCCGAGGTCAGGTTCTGAACGGCGCGGTTGCTGGTCGACACGACCGCCGCGAGATCGCTCGGCGCCAGTTGTTCGACCGCAGCGGCCGCGATGCGCTTCGCCGTGATCGACGGCTCACCGACGGGAATCGTGCGGTCGAGCAGGATGATGACGAGGCGGCCTTCCTCCTGGGCGGTCACATTCGTCGCCACGTCGCTCGGCACGTCGCGAGTCCATGACGCGTCGCGGGCCTGAAGCCGATCGGGCAGCGACACCTCGCTGAACGCTTGAATCTCGCGCGGCTCGCCGTCTTCGAGAATCGTGAAGTCCGCGGCCGTCAGTCCTCGAACCGGATGCCGCTTCCCGTCCAGCACCGAGACATCGACCTGCACCAGATCGGTTCCGCCGCGAAACGTCGCTTGCGGTGCTGCATTCTGAGCCTGCGCGGCTACCCTCGGCGACCCCGCCTGCAAGCGAGCCGACGGGTTGAGATGTATCGTGACCAACGCGATCGCGAGGATCGCTACGCGGGTGGTTCGGGTCATCTGGCCTTTTCGTGAGCTGGCGCGGTTGCGGCCATTCTAAACCGCATGCCGGTCGATGTCGTTCAGCAGTGAGTCGATGGACGCTTCGCGGCCGGCTGCATACGCTCGAGCCCAACGCTCCGGGCCGAGTCGAGCGCGCGCACCGCGCTCGGTTGCCTCGCGAAGGTCACGAACCGATTCATCGGCAAACCTGGCACCCGTCCGATCAGTCACCGCATCGCGCGCACCCAGGATCCGCGCCGCCCATGCGTCGTCACCCTTTAGCGTTGCTGCGGTTGCCAGCGGGATTACCGCATAGACGAACGCAAACTTGTCTTGGATTTCCCGGATGTGCTCAAGGTTTGCGCGCGCCAGCATAATCGCTTCGTCCGCCGCTCCACGGCGCACCGCAAGAATGCCGCGAACGTACAAGCCGAGCGAGAGGAACCACGGACCGGCGTCTCGCAGCACGAGATCGGCCTCGCCGAGGAGGCGTTCCGCTTCGCTCGTATCGCCGGAGGCAAGAGCGACCCAGGCCATAGCGGTGAGCACGTGGCCGGCGCCCCACGCCCTCCTGGCCGTCTTGAGGCCTTCGAGGCTGCGAGCAAAGTGGTCCCGAGCCGAGCCAAGATTTCCGAGCGTATGTTCCACGTGCCCTAACACAAACTCGGCGTGCATGATTACGTCGTCGTCCCCGGCGACCGCCGCGATCGCAATAGCGCGCTCGATTGCCGTGCGAGCCTCCTCCAGGCTTGCCTGCGTGTACCACATCGATGCCGCTCCGACGAGCGATGTCGATTCCGCTGCTGGCGACAGCGACGGCAACCTCAGAATCTCTTCATACCAGCGAAGACCCTCGGCGGAGTGCCCTCGGATGATCCAGAACCACAACAGACGCCACGCGATGTGAGCGGCTTCTTCAGAACGACCGCGGTCGATCAGCCACCGAAGCGCGCCGCGGTAGTTCTCGAGATCGTCGCGAGTCCGATTCAACCATTCGACTTGTGTTCTGCCGACGAGCCCCTCCGCGGCGAGTGACGCTTCGCTCGTGCAATGGCACACGAGGCCCTCCATCGCGTCGTCGCGCTCACCGGACGCCTCCAGTTCGAGGATGGCGTACGCCCGCACCGTCTCGAGCATGTAGTACAGCGGACGTGCCGAAACGATGGACGCGTCAGCCCGCACGAGCAGGCTCTTGTCGATCAGGCCGGCCGCAGCAGTGAGCGCATCGGCGGTACCGGCCAAGTCACCGTTGCGATCACCGAGCACCCGTACCGCAGCCTCGATCGGAAACAGGCCCGGCAACGCACCGAACCGCCGAAACGCGCGCCGTTCGTCTGTCTCGAGCAGCTGATAACTCCAGGCGACCGTCGCATTCATCGTCTGTTGACGCTCGGGAAGATCACGAGAACCAACCACGGGCAGCAGCACGTCCGTGTCGAGTCTGCGGAGAAGATCTTCGGCTGTCAGGACTTTCATCCAACGCGCCGCCAGCTCGAGCGCGAGCGGCAGCGAATCAAGCCGCTGGCAAATCTTCATCACTGTAGGTCCGTTCGCCGAGGTCAGGCGGAAGTCGGGCCGGACATCTCGCACCCGCTCGACGAACAGGCAGACTGCCGGAGAACGTGCGAGCGCTGCCGCTGATGTATTCTCGGCCGCCGCATCCAGGGCAAGCGGCCCGACGGCGAACTCATGCTCTCCGCGAATACGTAGCGGGGCACGGCTGGTCGCCAGCACGCGGAGCGGGGTGACCGTTATCAGGAGTTGCGCGACCAGCGGCGCCGCGTCCAACATGTGCTCGAAATTGTCGATCACCAACAGCGTGGTGTTTTCACAGGCCTGACGCGCGCGTGCAGGCAGATCGAGCGCCGTGACGTCAGCAAGCCCAAGAGCCTCGCCAATGGCCTGTGCCACGAACGCTGAGTCTCGAATCGCGGCGAGCGAAACAAAGACAACCGCTGTTGAGCCTTCTTCCGCGACGGTGTGGGCGAGCTGTACCGCCAACCGTGTCTTGCCGACACCTCCGGGGCCGACCAGCGTCATGAGACGGATGCCCGAATCGTCAAGCCAGAGTCGCAGCGTCTGCAGATCAGCCTCGCGGCCGAGGAGAACGGTCAACGGCACGGGCAACGACATCGCCCGTTGCGTATGTGTTTCGCCGCGACTGGCCCGCGCACACCCGAGGAGCGCGTCACGCACCGCGGCAGTCAGGTCAAGTGCCGCCGAAAGCGCACGGACAGTGTCGACGTGAGGCCGGCGCCGCTCTCCGCGTTCGAGCGCGCTCACCGCATGGACAGATAAGCCCGCAATCGTCGCGAGCTCCTCCTGCGTGTAGCCGGCGGCTTCTCTGAGCGCCTTTAGCTGCGCACCGAACGCGCCCGGCGCGGCGTTTTTCATGAACCTCTCATCTTACCCGTCGTCTGGCTGAGCCTACCGATGCATCATCCGTGAACCAGCATCCACGTCCCGAGCCCGAGAAGGAGAAATGCCACCACCGTGCGAAAGGCTCGATCGGGAACTCTTCGGAGGAAATGTGCACCCGCGACGGTGCCAATGACAACGCCGGCAATGGAGATGGCGATCACCGACCAATGAAGGGCGAGTGACCGGCCTTCGGTGAAAACGTATACAGGCATTCGCGCGGCATCTACCAGTAATCCGACCGCTGTCGCCGTCGCGACGAACGCCTCCTTCTCGGTATCAAACGCCAGAAGTGCAGCCGAGCGAATGCCGCCTTGATTCCCGACCATCCCACCAAACATTCCAGACAGGCCCCCGGCAACCCACGCCGACGTGCGTCCCAGGCGAACGCGATTCACGAATCCCGTCAACTCCGAGAAGCCGACGAACAGAAGCAGGCAGCCGAAGACGACGGCGAGCGTCCGGCTCGACGCATACGCGTGAAGGAGCGCGCCGATGAGCCCCCCAACCGCGCTCGTGATCCCAAACCAGATGAAGATCCGTCGGTCGACGTGCCCGCGAAGCAGCCAGAAGCGCACGGCGGTGCCGATGACGTGCGGTATGGAGACCGCGGCGACAGCGACCTTTGCACCAAGTTGAGTCGAGAAGAGCGGCGTCAGGACGCTGCCGATGCCAAAACCGGCGACCGAGGCGATACCGCCGGCAAGTACGGACGCGATCGCGACGAAGAAGGCGAACACCACGGGATGCAGTGTCGCACACGGCGTGCGAACGGGTTACAAACACGTGCACCCGGCCGTTCGCGCGAAGCGAACAGCCGGGTGCTTGCCTTTGATGCTTGAGCCCTGAGCTCTGAGCCTTAAGAAGCCGGCGAGGCGACCGGCGACTTCCTGGGCGCCGGCTCGAATACGTCCGCTTCGATTGGACCGATGGTGTCCATGCCGCCGAGGTGCATATACGCCTCTTCGCCGTGCAGCGTGATATCCAGACCGGTCGATTCCTCCTCGCCGGTGGCGCGAAGTTCCATCACCAGCCCGATCGCCTTCAGCAGCACGAAGCTCATGACACCGCTGTAGACGATGGCGGCGAGCACCGCTACGCCCTGGATCAGGAACTGTTTCGGGTTGCCAAAGAGCACGCCATCGGCAACGCCATTGAGCGCCTTCTGAGCGAATACGCCGGTCAGCAGCGCGCCGACCGTTCCGCCGACGCCATGCGCCGCGACGACGTCGAGTGAGTCGTCGAGCGACGTCTTGGCGCGAATCTGAATCGCGAAGTAGCTCGGGATTGCGGCAATTCCGCCGAGCGCAATCGCGCTCATCGGCCCAACGAAGCCAGCCGCTGGCGTCACCGCAACCAGGCCGACGACAATGGCGGTGGCCGCGCCGACGCTCGTCGGTTTGCCGGTCCGCGCCACGTCAATCAGCGTCCAGACCACCAGTGTCGCCGCCGGCGCCAGCATGGTGGTCACAAATGCCAGGCCCGCGATCGGGCTGGCGGCAAGCGCGCTGCCGGCGTTGAAACCGAACCAGCCAAACCACAGAAGTCCTGCGCCGAGCAGCACGAACGGCACGTTGTGCGGCAGGATCGAGGCCTTCTGATAGTCCGAGCGCTGGCCGATCACGACGGCAGCGGCAAGTGCGGCAACGGCGGCGTTCACGTGCACGACCGTGCCGCCGGCGAAATCGAGCGCCCCCATCTTGGCGAGCCAGCCGCCGCCCCAGACCCAGTGCGCAATCGGGCTGTAGACGACAACCGCCCAGAGAGAGATGAAGGTGACGTACGCGGAGAAGCGCATCCGCTCGACAATTGCGCCGGAAATCAGCGCCGCAGTGATGATGGCAAACGTTCCCTGGTAGGACATGAACAGCGCGTGCGGGATGGTCGTCGTTGGACGCACGTCCAGGCCAACCCCCCTTAGAAACGCGTTGGACAGATCCCCGATCCAGTTGTTACCGGTCGAAAACGCCAGGGTGTACCCAACGAGCGCCCACAGGACCCCGACAAAGCCCAGCGAGATGAAACTCATCATCATCGTGTTGAGCGCGTTCTTGGAGCGGACCAGGCCGCCGTAGAAGAACGCCAGCGCCGGGGTCATGAGGAGTACGAGGGCCGTCGAGACCAGCATCCATGCGGTGTCAGCTTGATTCATCTGTAATACCTCGTCGTAAGGTGTGCCGTGACCATCGCGAACGATGGAACCTCGTTCGAGAGCAACACCAAGAACCGCGCCAACGGTCGGTCTCGGGCGTGCGCAGATTTTCCTAGCAAAAACGACAATTTTGGCCGGAATGGGAGACTATTTCGCCGGGATTTTTCGACATTCTTGGGTTCGAGTGTTTTTCAAAGCGCCAAAAATGTCGCCTTCAGGCGAATGCCCATTTCTCGAATCCGGGGGAGTGTCAACCCGGTGCGATGCCGCGGCGCGGGAGAAGAACACAAGAATGTCGCGAGCCAAGCGACCCAGACATATTTGTCGCCTTGAGGCAACGGAGAGGGCGGAGGGAGCGGGGAAATTAACGAAGACGTTTGCTTCGTTCCTTCGTTGTGAATCTTCTTCGTATCCTCCGTCGCCTCCATCACCTCCATCACCTCCCGTATTCACCTGACAACCAACGGCCTCAGCGGCCGAACGTAGATGTTTCGGAACGCGACCGGGCCGTGGTCCCCCTGAAGCATCAGCGGAAGCTGGGCTGCCTCGGGAATCGATCGAGCCGCGCGAGTCGGCCCGGCCACGTCAACCTCGTTCTGCACCACCTGGCCGTTGAACAGCACGCGCCTCACGCGGGCCGGCTCGGTCTTCCTGCCTGACGCGTCGAACCGGGGAGCGCGGAACCAGATCTGGTACGACTGCCACTCGCCCGGACGACGGGACGCGTTCACGAGCGGGGCCGAGCCGCCGACGCCGCGCTCGTCGATCCATTGGTGATAGACCGCACCGCCGTCCGACGTCGTCATCGCATCGGTCGAGCCCCAGCTGTCGAAGATCTGTATTTCGTATAACCCTTGCAGGTACACGCCCGCGTTCGACCCTTTCGCGAGCATGAACTCGAGGTACAGTTCGAGGTCGCCGAACGCGCGATCGGTGCACAGATTCGCCGTGCGACCAGTCGGACCATTCAGGATGGTCCCGCCCGGACCCGTGCGACCGTGCAGCTGGGTGGGACCGAGAAACCGCTCGAAGCGCACGGCCGTCGCGGTGAACCATTCGCTCGTTGCCGTCGCGTCGCACGCCTTCCAGCCCGACAGGTCTTTCCCGTTCAGAAGGGGTTCCCAACCATCCTCCAACAGGTAAGGCGGGTCGCCGTGAGGATCGCCGTCTTGAATCGGTGAATAGCCGCGCTGCTGGGCAGACAACAGCAGGAGCGAAACCAGGATAAGAACGGGTTTCATGGCGGGGAAAAGTAGCAAGTTAAAAGTGAAAAGTAAAAAGTCAAAAGTACTTTTAACTTCTACCGTGAAACTTTTTGCTTGCTCGCGCCCCGTCTGAAACCGGCGCGGGATCGTCTAACATCCGATAGCATCAGCCTGAAGGAGTCGCCCCATGAGACTACTGACCGGATTGTTCGTTGGTCTGTTGGCCGCGGATATCTCGGGCGCGTGGAAGATGACGATGGAGAAAGACCTCAGCGGCCATCCGGCGAGCCATGAATGCAAGTTTTCCCAGCAGGGGGAAAAGCTGACGGTTACCTGCGACGGCGGGGGCAAGCTCACCGGTACTGTGAAGGACACCAAGGTTGCGCTCGAGAACACGACCGGCAAGAACAACGAAATCGTGGTCCGCTACACAGGCGCCATGAACCGGGAAGGCACGTTCATGAAGGGCGTCTGGCAGTACGTCGATCCGAGCACGAAGGAGGAGAAAACTGGACGATTCTCCTTCGAGAAGCACTAGACGCGATTTCGAAATCGGTTCGGTCAGCGTAGGTATGGGCCTATGATTCCCGCGGAGCGCCCGACCAGCGAGACCACTCGCTCTGTTAGCGGTAAGGCCGCACCAACGGGATTGCGTCTTGCTCCCGTTTCGCACCGTGGAAAATCAGCTTCTCCAGTGCGTGCCTGACGATGCCGCCGGCGGTTGGGGGTTCGCCGATCTCCGGTGAGCCGACTGTTCGGCGGCGGGGTTCGCCGCTACGCTGATAGCGTACTCATCGCCGCCGGCGGATCGGGACACTTCCGAAGCTGATTTAGAGCTACCGCGAATCACGGTGCTCAAAGGTCGCGGCGACGCAACCCCGTTGGCGCGGCCGCTGCGCAGGGAGGGCGATGCGGAGCATGCCGCCGCGGTGCGAGCCGGAAAGCGGGCACTGGAAACTTCCCGCGTCAGCCTGCCAAGTGCGCCTTCAAGAACCGTCCCGTGTGTGACGCCTTGCAGCGCGCGATCGCCTCCGGCGTACCGGTCGCGACGACTTCTCCGCCGGCGTGACCTCCCTCCGGGCCGAGGTCAATCACGTGGTCGGCGGTCTTGATGACGTCGAGGTGATGCTCGATGAGCAGCACGGTGTGCCCGGCATCCACCAGACGATTGAGCGACTCGAGCAGCCTCTCGACGTCGGCAAGGTGCAGGCCGGTCGTCGGCTCATCGAGAATATAGACGGTGTGCTTCGAGCGTTGCAGCGTCGACAGCTCGGTGGCAATCTTGATTCGCTGGGCCTCGCCACCTGACAACGTCGTGGCGGACTGTCCAAGCGTCAGGTAGCCGAGCCCGAGATCCGCGAGTACTTGAATCTTCCTGCTGATCGCCGGCTCGGGAGCAAAGAACGTCACCCCTTCCTCCACCGACATGTTCAGCACATCGTCAATCGTTTTGCCGCGAAGGGTCACCTCCAGCGTCTCGCTATTGAATCGCGCGCCCTTGCATGTGGCGCAGGTGACCTCGACGTCGGGCATGAAGTAGAGCTGCGTCGTGATCACGCCCTCGCCCTGACATTCCTCGCAGCGGCCGCCCTTGACGTTGAAACTGAACCGGCCCGGCTTGTAGTCCCGTTCGACCGACAGCGGCGCCTCGGTGAAGAGATCGCGGATGGTGTCGTAGAAGCCGATGTAGGTCGCAGGATTCGATCGGCTGTTCCGCCCGATCGGCGCCTGATCGATGTTGACGACTTTCTGCACGTGCTCGATCCCGTCGACGCCGTCGTGCGCCCCCGGAAGGGTCCGCGTGTCGACGAGCTGCTTCCAGAGTGCCTTGTACAGAATCTCGCTGACGAGCGTGCTCTTGCCGGAGCCGGACGCGCCGGTAATCGCGACGAGCAGGCCGAGCGGAAGGGTGACATCTATCGACTTCAGATTGTTCTCGCGCGCACCGCGGACCACGAGCGCTTTGCCGTTGCCGGCGCGCCGTTGACGCGGCGTCGGAATGCGGCGCTTGCCTGACAAATACTGACCTGTCGGTGACGCCTTGCACCGGACGACCTCGTCAATCCTCCCCTGTACCACGACCCGCCCCCCGTGGACGCCGGGGCCAGGCCCCATCTCGACGATGTGATCCGCAGCCCGAATCGTGTCCTCGTCGTGCTCGACCACGAGCACGGTGTTGCCGATGTCGCGAAGCCTTTCGATCGTCGCGATCATCTTGACGTTGTCTTTCGGGTGCAGGCCGATGCTGGGTTCGTCCAGGACGTAGAGCATTCCCATCAGGCCGGATCCGATTTGTGTCGACAGCCGGATCCGCTGCGACTCGCCGCCAGACAACGTGCCCGAACGGCGGTTGAAGCTCAGATAATCGAGTCCGATGCCGAGCAGCAGTTCGAGCCGTCCACGAATCTCCTTCAACACCTGACGCCCTGCATCAGCGCCGCGGCCGGTCGGCTTGACGTCGCCGAGAAACTCGTGGAGCTCGTCGAAGTGCAGCTGACCGAGGTCGTAGATGCTTCGACTGTGGATCGTAAAGAGCAGCCTGGTTGCGCGGACCCGCGCGCCCTTGCAGTCGGGGCAGGTACGCTCGACCATCACCTTGTCGAGCCACGCCTCCATCCGCGAATTCGCTTCGCCGCGCTGGCGATAATGCCGATACCAGCGCTCGATCCGCCGGGCGATGCCCTGAAAGCCGATCTCCCGCCCCTCCTGATCGGCGCGGCGGACCTTGGCATCGGGCGGCGTCATGATCACGATCTTGTTCGTCCCGATGCCATAGAGGATGGCGTCGCGGGCCTGATCCGGCAGATCTTTCCATGCGGAGTCGAGCGGAAACTTGAGCGCGTTGGCCAGGCTGAACATCATCCGGCCATCCCACGTGTCCGGGTTGTACTTGAACGCCTCGCGCACGAAACAGCCGCCGAGGATGCTGCGCTGAGGATCGGGCACGAGCAGTTCGGGATGCGTCAGCTTGTCCACGCCGAGCCCCCCGCACGTGCGGCACGCGCTCTCGGGGTTGTTGAACATGAAGAATTCTGGACCGATATCCCCGTAGGTCAGGTGATGCGTGGCGCTGGACGACTCCTTGTAGAAGCGCTGCGCGTCTGCTTTGCTCGCGCCTTTGCCTACGTGAACCTGCATCAGGCCATCACCGACCAGGAGCGTCGCCGCGATTCCGGCCTTGATTGCCTTCTCGTGTTTGCGGCCAACGATGAACCGATCGACGACCGCTTCCATTTGGGCGTTGACGGGCGCAGTGTCTTCGGTGTCCGAACCGCGCGCGTCGTGCTCGCTCGGCTCGGGCTCGACGCGATCCGAGAGATCGACAGCCCTGCCATCAATGAACATCCGGCGGCAGCCCTTCTTCCTCACCTCGGCAAACAGCACGTCGAGGTCCTCGCCATAGATCGGGAAGACCGGCGCCCTGAGCTCGATTTCGGTGCCTTCCGGAAGCGACAGGATGGATTCGAGGATCTGACTGGACGAGCGGCTTGGCGTCGGCTCGCCCGTGCGAGGACAGTGCGGCTGACCGATCGTAGCGTAGAGCAGATTCAGGTAACTTGCGATGTCGGTCATCGTGCCGACGGTCGATCGCGGATTGTTCGTCAGCGTCTTCTGCTCAATCGAGATCACCGGAGACAGGCCAAACACGTAATCGACATCCGGCTTGCTGACCTGCGCGATGAAACGTTTGGCAAAGCTGGACAGCGACTCCAGGTATCTCCGCTGCCCTTCGGCGTAAATCGTGTCGAATGCGAGGCTGGACTTTCCCGAACCCGAGAGACCGGTGACGACTGTCAAACGATCGCGAGGGATCTCGACGGAAATGTTCTTCAGGTTGTGAACGCGCGCGCCCTGTACGGCAATCGTGGTGCGCGCCGAGCGCGACGTCTGCTTCGGCGTGGCGTTTCGCTTCCTCACAGATGACGTCATCGGCGGATGGGATCGCTCAAATAGAAGAACGCGAGTTCCTGGACTTCTGCCGTGCTCTTTTTCGTCAGCCGAACCGGCAACGACGCCTTGCCAATCATCTGCTGATCGGCAAGGTACTCGCACGCCGTCGTCACGTGACTGACGTTCATGTGTCTGCGGAAATAGTCGTCGATTTCTCTCGACGAACGCGCCTCCCCGACGTCGCGCAGGTGTTCGATGATCAGCGCAAACAGCACCGCTGCCCTGTCGGCCATATACCGATCGATGACGTCCAGCGCCTCCTGTACTGTCTTGCGCGTCTTCTTCGCGTTGAGGAGGTCGGTATAGATCTGTTTGAAGAATTCCGGGTTCAACTTCAGCGCCTGCGGGATCACTTCACGATCGGCGACCAGGCGATGCGATACCACCTCAATCTCGGCCAGTCCGGTCGCGGCATACAGGATCCAGAGCGCCGTGTAGTCGAGATCGCCGCGGGTGATCAGCCACTTGTGCGCTTTGTAGATCGACGGCAGCGCGTGGGTCGCCGCCCGAAGCAGCTGCAGCTTGGTGTCGTGCGCGCCAATCTTCTGGGCCTGCCGGCACAGCTCGGCAATTGTCTCGTCCTGCGTGTACAAGAGCCGGGCTTTGGCCAGAAGCGCCCGGACGAACGAGTTGTCAAACGACCCCTCGATGACCTTTCGAAACTCCGCCCTCGGAATCAGGTTAGTGTGAACGTTCAGCCCGTCGGCGTAGAGCGGCAGGTCCGACGACTCGACTTTCTTGTCGTCGATCGTCACCAGCATCAGATCGATGTCCGACTTTTCCCAGACGACGTCGTGCGACAGGCTGCCGCAAAGAATGGCCGCGAGGATGGAGCGATCCTTCTTGATTTGTTCGACGAGCGCGTCGAGCGCAACGGTGAAGCGCTGTTGAACGGCGTCCATGAGCAGATATGCCACCCACACTATATCCGCCGCACGGCCGCTGGTCACCCGGCCAGCGTGTCTCCTGATCGTGACAAGCCGGAACACGATCGAAGACAAGACACCTCCAAACGCTGACGCCCGGCAATGCCAACTCGCTGCTCATTCAGGTCACGCGGCCTGGCGGCCTGATGTATTCCAACTTTCGATCGACGCCTGCAGAGAAGGCCGAAACGATCCGGAGATGGATCGTGGACTTCGGCGCGACTCAATAGGCAGTCTGGGTTCTACCGGGTTCGTTCACTGGGCAACCAACCCAGAACGAACCTTGTAGAACCCAGTAGAACCCTGTAGAACCTGATCATGACGCCGTTCTTCGTCCTGATCCGAATCCTGGCGAACCCGTTCTCGAACGTCTTTCAGAAGCAGCTCGCTGAACGGTCGGCAAGCCCCATCTTCATCATTGGGATCGTCCATGCGTGCCTGTCCCTCGTGTGCGTCCCCCTCCTGCTGATGTCCGGCGCCGCGATCTCGATCGGCGTGTGGGTGAACATGCTTGTCGCCGCCGTCCTTGCCGTCTCCGGCAATACGCTGCTCGTCTACGCGCTCAGTTCGACCGACCTTTCCATACTCGGACCGGTGAATGCGTACAAGTCCATCGTCAGTCTGATCCTTGCCATCTTCCTGATCGGAGAGTTCCCCTCCGCGGCTGGAGTGGCCGGCGTGCTGCTGATCGTGGTTGGCAGTTATTTGGTCGTCGATCGGGAGGCCGATGAGCCACGACGCAGCGCGTTCGTCGTGCTATTTCGTGAGCGGGGCGTCCAGCTGCGATTGGCAGCGCTGGTGCTGTCGGCCACCGAAGCCGTTTTCCTCAAGCGCGCGATTCTCCTGTCGTCGTCGCCGTGGGTTGTCTTTGCACTCTGGTCGATCCTCGGAGTCCCACTGTCGGCCGCGGCGCTCGCTGTCGATCGCGCGCGTCTTGCCGATCAGGCCACGAGTGTTCGCGGTTTCTGGCGTACGTATCTGGCTCTCGCGGTGACGACAGGGTTGATGCAGTTGACCACCGTGCTCACGTTCGGCCGGTTGCAGGTGGGCTACTCGCTCGCGCTCTTTCAGCTTTCAACTATCGTCACCGTCGTGCTCGGACATCGCTACTTCCAGGAGAAGAATGTCGGAAGGCGTCTCGCTGGATCCGCGGTGATGACGGTGGGAGCAATGATGATTGTGACCGTTGGATTCTGACTTGTTCGCCACGTCGCGTTCTGCCTCTTCGGTGTTCAATGTGTGGCGAGATGGGACACGGCCTTGTGCTGTTTCGAACCACATAGAATCATCCACTCTCCAAAACCTTCGAAATTCGGCCTATCTAAGCTCGGCACTACTCTTGTAGTGCCATCCGCCCGAAAGCGCTGCAGGCCACATTGACGGTGACTGTTAGCCGCGGGAACGAGTGCTGGAAATCCAAACCTGGCGTACGGATCGGCAACTGCGCGCGTTATGACCGGTATGGATGTGATCAGATTCGAAAACCCGCGAGCTTCGCAAAGGACGCTCCTTATGGCAGATGACTGTTCGCGTTGTCGCGAGGAACTTGCAAGACTGACCGAGGAAAACGCTGCGCTTCGTCGCGCCGCGCTGGCCTTCGGCGGCCTTGCCGAGCGGCTGAACCTTGCCCTCCAGGAGGAACGGCGGGCTCAGCAGCGTGCATCCGTTGTGTCGCGCGAGGCGACCGATCCCATCACTCACTCGGCGGCACCAGTTGCGCGCCTCCGATCGCACCGCGGAGCGCACCAGGGATAGCAGGCAACCCGAACTGACGAAACTGTAACTCGGAGGATCGAAACAGCATCACAAAGGCCTCGCGGATACGATAGCCAGCAGATGGCCGTCCGCACCTTTCTCAGCGACCGCGGCGACGCGGGACAGCGGTTGGATCTCGTGCTCCGCAGACATCTGGCGGATCTTGAATCAGCAACCCGCACCCGCGTGCAGACGTGGATCGATGGAGGAACCGTCAGCATCAATGGGCAAGCCGTTCGCCGGGTCGCGACGCGAGTCGCGGCCGGCGACGTGCTGACGGTTCAGATTCCTGACGTCGCGCTGCCCGCCTCCCGTCCCATCGAGCCAGACCCCACACCTCTCGACATTCTCTTTGAAGATAGCTTCTTGATGGCGGTGAACAAGCCTGCCGGGATGGTCGTACACCCAACGCACGCACAGCCCGCGGGGACGTTGCTCAATCTACTGATGTGGTGCCAGCGTGGGTGGCCGGCAGACATGCGGCCATCACTCGTAGGTCGTCTGGACAAGTTGACGTCCGGGATCGTGCTGGTGGCGAAGACGGCGGCGGTGCACGCCGCGCTGCAGCGCCGATTGGCCGCAGCCGACGCCGAGAAGGACTACCTGGCCGTCGTCTACGGACGGGTGCGACCGCAAAGCGGCGTCATCGATCTCCGCTTGCGTCGCGACCCTGGCGATCGCCGTCGGGTCGCCGCGTCGCCGTCGAAGGGCGTGAACTGCCTGACGCGGTTTGAGCGACTCGCCGAAGTTGCCGCACCTCGCGTTGGTGTCTCGCTGCTTCGCTGCCGTTTAGTGACCGGTCGGACCCATCAGATTCGCGCCCACCTCGCCGCGCGCGGGTGGCCGATTGTCGGGGATCCCACCTACGGTGAACCGCGGTGGACGCGAGTCGCTGATGAGGATCTCGCGGGTGCGCTTCGCGCGTTTCCGCGCCAGGCGCTGCACGCCTGGCGGCTGGCGTTCAGGCATCCGATGACGGCCGAGCGCGTGGAAATCGAATCGCCGATCCCCGAAGACGTGCGCAGGTTGCTGAACATCTTGAACTTGACTTCCGCCTAGAGGCGGAAGCCACGAAAGAGAAAGTGTAGCTTCCGCCTTTAGGCGGAAGTCAGAATCAGGATGCCGCTTATCGGATCCGAAGCCGGACGGAGTACTGCTCCGGCACCGTCGTCGAACTGTTCGGTACCCGAATCGGTGGCAGCTCGAAGGACAACACCTCGCCTGGAGCTGGCATTGGGTTCTTCGTAGTGCTGGTGCCAGTCATATTGCCAGTCGCATCGCGATTGGGACCCATCGAAGAGGACCGAACAACGCGCATCGTCGTGAAGACCAGCTGCGGCTCACTCTGATCAGTGGCCAGCTGCAACGTACCGCTGATGTGAACAGTAACCGGTCCGGCAGGCGTCACGATGGCGAAGGGCGAGAAGGTAAAAACCGATTTGCCCTCTCCCACAGCTTCAACGATGAGTCCCTGCATGTTGACATCAGGCTCTTCCGGACCTGCCTTGTCTGTTCTGACCAGGAATAGTTCCGCGGTGTGCGTTCGCGCACTTCCCTCGCGCGGGCTGTCGGCCTTGGGCATGTGAACAACTCGAGCGCCACCGCCGCTACCCACGCCGGAGCCGGCGCCAGATCCCGAACCTGCAGCAACGCTGCCGCCGGAAGCACCGTTGCGCATGATCGTCACGGCCGGTGACTCGTTGAGCGGACCGTTCGGCCCGACCATCCACCCAGGTCGAGGCTCGAACTTGGCCTCGAAGCTCACCGTTCGTGAACCACAGCCCGGCGTCGGATCAGGGTTGGCCGAATCGAGCGGTACTCGATCGCCTGGATGCAATGTCAGCTGGATCGATCCGCCGGGTGAGGTTGTCCCTGCACGCGCAGCTCGCACCCGTTGCCAATCGATCCTGACCACTGCTTCTTCAGCGGTGAGCGTTTCCACCTTGCCTGATACACGCCAGGCATCAGTCGCCCGGTCGGGAACAGGGCGATTGCCGCCGCCAATTTCACAACCGGCGATGTATTGGAGCGACTCGGTATCGAGCGTGGTCGCGTACGCTGCGGCCTGCGGTTTGCCGTCAGGTCCATACGAGAAAACGCCGACCTGCAGGACCGGAGCGGACGTCGGTGGCGCTTTCGTGACCTGGCCCATGAGAAGAACCGCGAGCGTCGGAATCCCAAACATGACTACTGCTCCCCTTCCTTCTCCGTCCAGTTCACACCGGGCCGAAGCGTCACAACTCGCGTCGGCTTTGGCGCGGCCGCCGTCGGTCCGATCGTGACAAACGTCTCGACGCTTGGTGCCGGTGCCGCCTCAACCGTGCGTTGACCGACAACGTACCCGGCTGTCAGGCTGAGTACGACCGCGGCAGCAGCCGCCATCCAGCCGACGCGTGACAGAAACGAGCGGCGTTCCCGCCATTGCACCGGCTCTGACATCGTTGCGACTGAGTACCTCAAGGCGACGAGATCCACGAGGTATTCACGGACTGCGGGATCTTCGAGCGCACGCTTCAGAGCCTCAGGATCGACTCGCTCGCCGTCGGCAAGGGACGCGACCACCTGGCACGACTGCTCGTTGACTTCGGCGCTTTCGCGCCCATCGCTTGTCATCGCTTCATCTCCACGACTGGTCTTGGCGCCCATTCAGACTGCCTTTGAGCACGCTCCGGAGTTGCAGGCGGGCGCGGTGCAATCGAGATCGCACCGCATCAGGGGTCAACTGACAGGCAAACGAAATCTCTTCGTAGCTGAGGCCGCCAGCTTCGCGCATCAGAAACACGTCGCGATCGACGGGGCTCAACTGATCGAGCGCTTCACGAAGCGCCGTTGCCAGCGGTTGCGTGGGCTGCACCGCCGGATCAACGGCCATCTCGACCGTCTCGCCCCGTCGTCGATCGTCTCGCACGTGGTTCAGCGCGAGATTGCGGGCAATGCGAAACAGCCAGGCGCGACGGCCGTCTTCATCGGTCTGAGGCGTCCCCGCGCGAGTGACGCGGAGGAACACCTCCTGGGTCAACTCACGCGCATCCTCCTGCCCGACGATGCGGCACAGGTAGCGGAAGATGCCGTCGCGATGCGCGATGAAGAGAACGTCGCCGTCGGCCACTCAGTGAATCGTTTCTTACTTTTGCGCTGGGGCCCCACCCCCAGCGCCTGCCAGCCCTCGCTCTTCGCTCGGGCCGCTGTTTAGCAGCAATATGCACTCATTCAACAAAGACACCGCGGAGACGCAATCCTCTCACGGACTGTGAGGCGCCTAAAGCAGCGCGCTACGGGTGCGCGTCAGAGTGTTCGCGCGTCAGTCGTGCCGAAGCGCTGTGGCGGGGTCGATTCGCGTCGCTCGAATCGCCGGGATCATCGACGCGCACAGCGCGATGACGACAAGAATGCCGGCCACGAGAAGGTAGCTCGCGGGATCGACAGCGAGCGCGGGCGAGACGTTGTGGGCCCAGGGGGTAAGCGCAAGGACGGTGGCAATTCCGGCGACGAGCCCTCCACCCGCAAGCAGGATTCCGCGCATGACGACCAGGCGGAGCAGTCGGTGAGTCCCGGATCCAAGCGCAAGACGCACAGCAAACTCACGCAGTCGCGACGCCGCGCCGAACGACACGACGCCATAGAGGCCGATGGCCGCCAGGACGAGCGTCAGCGCCGCGAACACACCAATCAGCCACCGGTACAGGTTCAGCTGCCACATCGAATCGCTGACGACTTCGTCCATCGTCTTCATGTTGAAAACGGCCAGCCGCGGGTCGACGTCGCGAATTGCGGTTCGGATTGCAGCGATCGCGCGCTCCGGCCGCTGTTCGGTGCGTACGATCAACGACATGCCGATGTCGGACGCCATCGTCACATTCTGCGCTGCCGGATAGTACAGCTCGGGCTCGGCGTCGCGGTCGAGCGAGACCTGACGTACATCGCCGACGACGCCGACGATCGTGCCCCGGTTGAGCTCCTGGCCCACCGCATCTGATCCAGGAAAGAATCGCCGTGCGAACGCCTCGTTCACGAGAATCACGCGCGGCGCGGGTTCCGTGTCCTGATTCGTCAAGGCGCGGCCACGGACAATCGGAATCCCAAGCGCCTCGAAGTATCCGGGCGTCACGTATCGAAGCCCGGCGGTCAACGGGTTCTCGGAAGGTCGATTGTTGATGGTAAACGTCGCCTCCCACCCCCAGTTCTGGAGTGGCGTGAGCTGGGTGAAGCCGGCCGCATGCACGCCAGGAACTTGCCGGACGCGTTCCTCAATCGCGTAGTAGGTCCCGGCGCTGGTGCGCGGCGTGATGTGCACGCTCAGGGCGTTGCGTGTTTCCATCCCACTCGGAACATGCTCGAGCCGAATGATCTCGCGCATGATCAGCACGGCACCGGTGGCCAGCACGAACGCGAGCGCGACCTCGAGGATGACCAATGCATCGCGCAACCGGCCAAAGGCGCCGGACCGTGTCGAACGACCCCCTTCCTTGGTGACCGACTGAATGTCGACGCGTGCCGCGGCCACCGCAGGGGCAAGGCCGAAGAGCACCGCGGTGACAAGACACAACGCCAGCAGGAATGCAAAGGCCCGCCAATCAAGAGCAATCTCGTGAGCACGCGGAATGCGGCCCGATGCAGACGCGACCAGCACCGGCACGCTCCATCGGGCGAACGCCGCGCCAACAAGCCCACCGGCGAGCGACAGCAGCAGGCTTTCGGCAAGAAACTGTCGCACCAGGCGAAGCGCACCGGCACCGAGCGCGGCACGGGTCGCGACCTCTTGCGTCCGCACGGACATACGGGCGAGCAGTAGGTTCGCCACGTTGGCGCACGCGGCTACCAGCACGAGCCCGACGGCGGCCAGCAGCATCCACAACGACCGGCGCACCGGCCCGACGATCACGTCGGCGAGCGGCGCAATGCGTACGCCGATCCGTCGCTGAAACTCCGGATGCTCCTGTTCGACACGCCCGGCGATCACCGCAAGCTCAGACGCCGATTGAACGATCGAGGCAGAAGGCTTCAGCCTGGCGACAACGTTCACACGACCTCGTCTGAGGGCGCCATCGCCTCCGCGCAGCGGCGGCATCGGGACCCACACGTCGGTGCGCGCCTCCGGGAGCGAACCTGCCATGAGCGACGCCGCACGATACGGGAATTGAAAGCGTTCCGACATGACGCCGATGAGCGCGAACGGCCGTCCATCGAGAGTGATCGTTGCGTTTGACCCCAGGGGCTGCCGGTCGAACCGTCGTTCCCACAGGCTCTCGCTGATCACAGCCACTTCGAGTGGGTCGCCAGCGTTGAAGACGCGACCCTCGACCGCGTGCGCGCGAAGCAGCGAGAACAGGGTCCGGTCCGACATCACCGCCGTCAGACGTTCGGGCTCAGCACCTCCGGTCAAGTGCTGCGTCGTGACTTCGTATCCGGCAAATCCGTCGAAGCTGACCGTCTGCCGTTCGAACTGCTCGAGCTCGGGTGGTCCGACCGGCCCGACGATTGGATCAGGGATCCCGTCGTGGTCCTGCGCCCACGTACGACCGAAGACCTGTACGAGCCGATCGGGATCATCGAATGGCAAGGGCTGGAGCAATACGCCGTGAACGATGCTGAAGATCGCGGTCGTCGCTCCGGTGGCAAGCGCGAGCGTGAGCACGGTCGCCGCGGTGAACGCGGGATTCTTGCGGAGTGTCCTGGCGCCGAACCGGGCGTCCTGCGCCAATTGTTCGAACCATCTCCAGACCGACGGCTCGACGTCCCCGCGGGGTGGCAGCATATCCCCCACCTGTCAGGTTACGGTCGAGTGGTTATATCGTTGGCGCGAAGCGCGTAGCGAATCCCCTCGATGAGCGCATCCGGGTTGTCGCGCATGTCGTCGTCCATCACCACCACCGGCACATGTTCCGGTGCTTCCAGCCGAATCCGCGATGCGGCCTCAGGCTCGGCGACGACGACGTCCGGACGAATGCCCGACAGCACACGCAACGCTTCCTCTACGGTTCCGCTGGTCGTCACCGCGAACTTGAGACGCGCCAGCACCGCCTCTGATTGCGTCACAGCGGTTTCGCCGCGGCCGACGACGAGCACGAGCGGGGCAAAACCTGGAGCATCGCCCGCACGGCGGCCGCCGCGAGGCATGCGTCTTCGGTCCGGTCCACGACGATTCTCGAACGCTTCAATCATTCTGGATCCCTCGGGTTCTACGGAGTTCTACAAGTCTCTGCTGGGTTCTGCCGGGTTCGTTCCTCGCGAGCTGAGCTGTGCGCGGCATGCGGAATGCACTTTCCACCTTCGTGGTATTCGTCGAGCGCAGAAAGGGTGACCGACACCATACATTGGATCGACGACGGACGTATATCGATGTCGTGGAGCGCGTCCTGGGCACCTCTCTTCCTAGTGAGGCATGGAGGTACACGACGAGTTTCACGCGCGTCGTTTTCGGTCAGGTGGTGATCGGCTCGACCGTATCGGAAGTCCAGGTCTCCTTCCTGGACGACGTCACCCGTCGACATTGATCGATATTGGCTCACCTCGGCCTTATCGCTTCGGCGGTTGCGGCTGGTTCATCACGAACGCCCACAACGTATCTCCCGCCCCAACAATCACGTACTGGCTGCCGTCGAGCTCGTAGGTTATCGGCCCGTTGCTGACCGAACCGTTGAGGCCGGCATGCCACAGGGCCTCGCCGGTCGTCGCGTTCAGCGCCACCAGATCGCTCGAGGCGCCGCCGCTGAAAATCAGATTGCCCGCGGTGCTGAGCAGGCCCGCGCGTCCGCCGCCTTCCCACCGATGGCTCCACTTCACCTTCCCGGTCTTGTAGTCGATCGCCTGGAGCATCGATTCGCCCCAGCCGCCACGGTCGGTGCCGCCCCAACCCTGCGGATTGTCTCCCGGATCGTAGATGTAATACACGCTGAAGGCGCGCGTCGCGTTCACATAGAAGAGTCCCGTCTCCGGGCTGAACGTCGGCGGGGGCCAATTGGCGGCGCCGCCCTGGTTCGGCGTCACGAGCGCGCCGTCGATCTGCGGCATCTTCTTCGGATTCGGCACCGGCTGCCCCTTTTCGTCGTAGCCCGACGCCCAGTTCGTCTTCACGTACTCGGACGAGATGATCGCAGTGCCGTTCGTCCGATCGAGCACGAAGAAGTGTCCGTTGCGCGCGGCCTGCGCGACGAGCTTTCGCGGCTGTCCGTTGACCTGCCCGTCGAACAGCACGGCCGTCTGCGTGGAATCCCAGTCGTGGGTATCGTGCGGCGAGGACTGGAAGTACCAATTCATCTTGCCGGTGTCCGGATTCAGCGACACGACCGACGCGGTGAAAAGATTCGCCCCGGCGCGATT
>Ga0070683_100000904_pt1 | contig 22054 bp, 19 predicted proteins | sample KBSC713LmetaG_FD_64662 | JGI IMG/M metagenome (GOLD analysis project Ga0070683, IMG submission 64662) | Corn rhizosphere microbial communities from Kellogg Biological Station, Michigan, USA - KBS C7.1-3L metaG | ecosystem: Host-associated > Plants > Roots > Rhizosphere ... | reverse complement strand
CCCCGACCTGCCCAGACGATGGTCGATCCGCCACCAACCCGCCCAGACGATGGTCGATCCGCCACCAACCCGCCCAGACGATGGTCGATGTGCCCCCAACCTGCCCAGACGATGGTCGATGTGCCGACATCTCGCCGGCGTGTCGCGGTGGCGGAGCGGCCACCGTTTGTCGACCCGCATCGGCGGTGGCCGCTCCACCCCGGCCCGACCCGCAGGCGTGCGCCTTACCGGCGAGTACATCGACCATCGTCCACGCCGCGGAGAAGACGGTGGTCGATCCGCCGACGCGCCACGCCGACGAAATGTCGGCACATCGGCCACCGTCTCGACCAAGACAACATTGATCGGCCACAGTCTCAGCCAAGACCAGGCAGATCGGCCACCGTCTCGGCCAAGACCAGGCCACACAAAGCCAAGACGAGGTAGATCGACCACCGTCTCTGAGCGCAAGCAGCTACGCCGGCAACACGGACGGGAGCAGCCGGACGTCGTCCAGGTTGACGTAGGCGACCCGATGGCCGAACTGGATCTGCACGTACCGGTTCTGGCCGCGGATCACCGTCCAGTCACCCGGGCTCGACCCGTCGAACGTCGTCGCCCGGTAGTATTCCCCCGGCACAATGAGGCTCACCGCGTAGCGCTGGCCGGCCGCGAATGTGTACTGCAGCGGCGTGATCGGCTGGTACGGCACGCCGGCCGGGTAGGCGGACGGCTCCGGATAGGCCCGCCCGTAGACCGGGATCGTCGTGAGCCCCGGCTTCGGCACCGCCACCAGCCCGGTCGACCACTTGGCGTCCGAGGTGCGGAACCAGCCCATCTGCCCCAGGTACCAGATCGCCGTCCAGGCGCCCTGCCGGTCGGCGACCGCGTAGGTCTGGCCGGCCTCGACCCGCGAGCCGTGGTCGGAGACCACCATGGTGGACGGTGAGCCGTCCGGGTGCAGGCCGATGTCGGACAGCAGCGGCGCGTCGGCGCTCGGCGACGTGTGCAGGACGACCGACGTCGAACCGTGCCGGGGGCACGGGTCGGCGGCGACCCCGTCGCAGCCGGTGAACGCCGGCTGGTTGTGCGCGTAGTCCGGGTCGAAGGTGACCAGGCCGCCGTTGAACGGCAACCCCCGCAACGGCGCGTGCAGCAGGTCGAAGTAGTGCGCCCAGTCCCAGTACGGGCCGGGATCCCAGTGCATGCCGGCGACCGTCGAGGGCACCGTGCCGGGCACGTTGTCGTGGCCGAGGATGTGGTTGCGGTCGAGCGGAATGCCGTACTTCGCGGCCAGGTACCGCACCAGCTTGGCCGACGACCGGTACATCGCCTCGGTGTACCAGGCGCCCTGCTCGGCCCCGAAGCCTTCGTGTTCGATGCCGATCGACTTGGCGTTGACGTACCAGTTGCCGGCCTGCCACGCCACGTCCTTGGCCTTGACGTGCTGGGCGATGTGCCCGTCGGCCGAGCGGATGGTGTAGTTCCAGCTGGCGGCCCGCACCGGGTCCTGGATCAGCCCGATCGTCGTGTCCCAGGTGCCCTCGGTGTCGTGGATGACGATGTATTCGATCTTCTGCCGCGCCGGCCGTTCGCTCAGATCGTGGTTCGCATAGTTGTGCGGGTCCGTGCCGTTCTGCTGGTACGTGGCGGGAATCCACTCGCAGGACACGTCACGCGGGCATTCCACGCCGTCGGCCCGGGTCGCGTGGCGCAGCCCGGAACCGGCCAGCCACGACGTGTGCGGGGTGATCCCCGAAGCGGCGGGCAGCGACACGTGGAAGCCGTCGTCCGTGGTCCGCTCGGCCCCCGCGCGGATCGTCGCGTAGACCTCGTCGGCGAAGGCGGCCGCGGCGTCGTCGGTGTCGGCGGCGCTGTAGCGGGCCACCGCCCCGTACCAGTCGGCCGGGTCCGAATCAGCACCGGCCGGGCCGCCGGCAGCTCGCTGGTACGACGCCAGCAGCGCCGCTCCCGCCCGGATGTTGACCGTCGCGTCGGACCGCAGCGCGGCGGGCGACGACCCGGTGAGTGCCGCGGCCACCGCCAATGTGCCGGAGGACGAAGCCGAGCGCGACGCCGGGACGACAGCGGGCCGGGAGGTGTCACCCCGTGCGTCACCCGATTCCCCCGCGGCAACGGCCGGTGCCGTCAGGTGCATCGGCCCATAGCCGCCACTCGTCGAGGGTGCCCACCGGTTGGTGTCCCACCGGGACTCCAGATAGGACACTCCCAGCAGGACCGAGGACGGCACCCCGTAGTCGTGCGAGGCAACGGAGAAGTCGTGCTGCCGATCGGCGGCGGCGGCCGCCGCCGGGGTGGCGAGCGCCGCGATACTCAGGAACGCGACGACGAACGCGCGCAACACCATGACGACCCCGCTCACCAGTTGTCCGATCCGGGCACCCGCGGCCACTGCTTCCAGACCGGCGAGATCAGGTACACGATGCCGCCGTTGGCCGAGCCGATCGAGCCGTCGGCCCGATAGCGCTTCGTCCGCAGCCACACGTTCTCGAACTCGGTGCGCTGGTAGACGTTGCGCACCGCGTTGTCGTCGTGCGACGCCGGGTCGTTGACGACGACGTCGCCGGTGGCCGTGAAGCCGACGATCACGAACAGGTGCCCGGAGGTGCTGTAGTTGGCCCCGGTCAGCTCGCTGGCCAGGAACGACTGCGACGTGATGACCGGGATGCCGGCGGCGATGAACCGTTCGACCTCGTCCAGCGAGTGCAGGCGGGTGACGATCCCCTTCAACCCGTACGTCGCCGCGTACGCGGTGTTGAACGGCCAGTTGCCGGCCCCCTCGTAGGCGTAGTCGTAGGTCGAACGGGCCGCCTGGTCGACCTGCGGGTCCGCATAGGACGGATCGACCCAGGCCAGGTCGGCGGGTGAGGGATGGCGTCCCCAGTACTCGACGACCATCTCGGTCGACGTCGGCGAGCACCACGCCTCGCCGCCGCCGTCGTACTGCGGGTACTGGCCCTCATGGATGTTCTGCGAGTAGCGCGGCACGGCGAGCTCGCGTCCCCACGCGATGTGCCCGGCGCTCGCCGGCACGGTGAACCGGTCGGGCACGTTCGAGGCCATCGCACCCACCTCGTAGACCCGCGGCTGCCGGTGCGAGCCCGGCGTGCGGTAGAGCGTGACCTTCAGGCGATAGTCGGCCAGCAGGACACCGGCCGGAGGATTGTCGATCTTGAACGTGTCGACGTCGATCGACGAGACCTCGTCGCTCTGGTCGTTGACCGAGGTCCGCTGGATGTCCCCGTCACCCTTGGCCCACCGGCCCATGACGTAGCTCGGCGTGGGGTGGCCGTTGGTGTAGGTCCCCTGCAGCTCGACCTGCAGCCACGTGCCCGCGGGCGTGTCCGCGTTCCACGACGCGACGAGCTGGCTCGCGCCCCGTGCGCTGCGCACCGGCGACGTCCAGCTCGCATACTCCCAGTTTTTCCCCGCGTACTCGGTAGAGCCGGTCGCCCGCGCGATCGTGAGATAAGGCCGCAGCGCCGGAATGGCGACGGTGCCGGCGGACGTGCCCGACCGCCAGTCGCGGAAGGTCTCGAAGCGCTGGTAGCTGATCTGCTCATCGTGCTGCACGGGTGGATTGTGGTTGGCCGGGGCCAGAAGGGCCACTGCGGCGACGGCGGCGACGATCGGGCCCGCGGTCATGGCGATCCCCTTCGACACGAATCGAATCCAGGATGGTCGATTGCTATCCCGAGGCTAGGGGCTCGGGGCAGCGTTGTCGATAGTTCACGCTACTGAATCGTGGGCTGAAACTTTCCTACATCGCTAGACCGCGGCGGCGCCGAACACCCACGACGACGCCGATTCGATGAAGTCGGTCGGGAACCCCGGGCTGAACGGCGCTGCGGCCTCGAGCGTTGCGCACTCCTCGGGCGTGAGATGCACGTCGAGCGCGCCGAGGTTGTCCCGCACCTGCTCGACGCGGCGGGCCCCGACCAGCGGGTGGATGCGTGGTGACCGCCTCATCGTCCAGGCGATCGCGACCTGTGACGGCGGCACCCCACGGCCGTCGGCGACCGCCTGCACGGCGCGCGCCGCCGCGTGCGACCGCTCGTCGACAGAGCCCGGGTCGAGCCGGCCGGACGTCTCCTCCGCCCGGCTGTACTTGCCGGACAGCACGCCGCCGGCCAGCGGGCTCCACACCATGACGCCCAGCCCGAACGCCTCAGCCATCGGCAGCAGTTCGCGCTCGATGTCGCGCTGGAGCAGGTTGTAGGGCACCTGGATGGCGATGAACGGGCTGAGGTCGCGCCAGGCCGCGATCGTGTTCGCCTGAGCGACGATCCACGACGGCGCGTCGGAGATGCCGACGTAGAGGACCTTGCCGGACCGGACGGCCTCGTCAAGGGCATGCATGGTCTCCTCGATCGGGGTGGCCCGGTCCCACATGTGCACCCAGTAGATGTCGAGGTGGTCGGTCCGCAGCCGGCGCAGGCTGAGCTCCAGCGACGCGCGCAGGTTCTTGCGGGCGTTGCCGGCCGCGTTGGGATCGTTCCGGTCGCGCGACACCGTGTATTTGGTGCCCAGCACGAACGACTCGCGCCGCCCGGCGAGGAGTTCGCCGAGGATCTCCTCGCTGGCCCCGGCCCGGTAGTTGATCGCGGTGTCGATCGTGTTGCCGCCGGCTTCGGCATAGGCGTCCAGGATCCGGCGGCACTCCTCGATCGGCGCCCCGACACCGCCCTGTTCGCCGAAGGTCATGGCGCCGAGGACGAGCTCGGAGACTCGCAGCCCGCTGCGGCCCAGCGTCCGGTACTTCATACCCCGACCCTATCTGTGCAGCCGGCGCATCGCGGCGTCGAGCCGGCCGCCGGCGTCGCGCAGCACGCCCCGTGCGTCGTCCACCGACGCGCCGGTGAGCAGCGACAGCAGCGCCACCTTGGACTCGCCCCCGGCCTCGGCCAGCGCGGCCCGGCAGGCCGCCCCGTCCTGGCCGGTCGCCTCCTCGAGGATGCGCACCTGCCGCCCGCGCAGCTTCTCGTTGGTGGCCATCATGTCGGTCATCAGGTTAGAGTAGGTGCGGCCGAGCCGGACCATCACGGCCGTCGACAGCGCGTTGAGGATCAGCTTCTGGGCCGTGCCCGCCTTCATCCGCGTCGAGCCGGTGATGACCTCCGGACCGGTGTCCACGGCGACGTGGATGTCGGCGGCCGGGCCGAGCGGCGCCTCCGGGTTGGCCGAGATCAGCACGGTGTGCGCGCCGGCCGCCCGGCCGGCCCGCAGAGCACCGCCGACATACGGGGTCCGCCCGCTCGCGCTCACCCCGACGACGACGTCGCCGGCCCGCACCCCGGCGGCCGCCGTCCGGTAGCCGGTCGACTCGTCGTCCTCGGCCCCCTCCACCGGGTTGACCAGCGCGCCGAGGCCGCCGGCCAGGTGGGCGACGACCCGCCCGGGCTCGAGGCCGAACGTCGGGCGCAACTCGGCGGCGTCGAGGACGGCCAGCCGCCCGGACGTGCCGGCCCCGAAGTAGAACATCCGCCGGCCGGCGGCGAGGGCCTCGGCCGCCACGTCGACGGCCCGGGCGAGCTCGGGCAGCGCCTCGGCGACCGCGTCGGCCACGGTGGCGTCCTCGCCGTTGATCAGCCGCAGCATGTCGATGGTGGGCAGTTGGTCGATGCGGGCCGTGCGGGGATTGCGGGCCTCGGTGGGTGAGGTCACCCGCGCCGCCGCTCGGGGCTCAGCCGGCGCGTGTTGGCCGCCTCGAAGGTGACCTCCAGCGCCCGTTTGGTCTGCGCGTAGGTCCGCTGGGCCACCCCGACGAACACGCAGTCGACGACGGTGAGCTGGGCCAGCCGGCTGGCCATCGCGCCGGAGCGGAACGTGGTCTCGCGAGCCGCGGTGGTCAGGACAAAATCGGCCACCGACGCGAGCGGCGACTTGGGGAAGTTGGTGAGCGCGACGGTCGTCGCCCCGCGCCGGCCGGCCTCGCTGAACGCCTCGATGGTGTCCAGTGTCGTGCCGGTGTGCGAGATGCCGAACGCGACGTCCTGCTTGCCCAGCAGGGCCGCGCTGGTGAGCGCGATGTGCAGGTCACACCAGGCGAACGCGACCCGGCCGATGCGGTGCAGCTTCTGCTGGAAGTCCTGGGCCACGAAGGCGCTCGCGCCGACCCCGTAGATGTCGACCCGCCGGGCCTTGGCCACCCGGCCGACCACCCGCTCGAGCTCGCCCACGTCGAGCTGGGCGGCGGTGTCCTCGACCGCGCGGGCGTCGGCGAACGCGATCTTCTTGACCACCTCGTCGAGCGAGTCGTGCGGGCTGATGTCGCTGCCCATCTCGGCCGGCCCGCCGCCGTCCTCGGCCGCCCGGCCGGCCTCGGCGGCCAGGGTGAGCCGCAGCTCCGGATAGCCGCTGAAGCCCATGGCCCGGCAGAACCGGATGACCGTGGTCTCCGAGGTCCCGGCCCGCTCGGCCAGCTCGGTGATGGTGAACCGGGAGGCGCCCGCGCCGGCGTTGATGACCACGTGGGCCACCCGCTGCTCGGCCGGGGACAGCGACGGCATCAGCCCCCGGGCCTGCACGGCGACCGGCGTCTTCATGTGGGAAACTTTCCTACACTCGCCCGTATACGTCAATGGAGTGCAACATTGCCGACCCCTCTGGTCATCGGCGTCGACGCCGGCGCCACCACGACGCGATGCCTGGTGAGCACGCTCGACGGCGAGGTCCGCGACCGGCGCGGCGCCGCCGGGGCCAACCAGAATTCGAGCGGAAGGGACCTGACCGACACGTTGCCGGCGGTTTTGTCCACAATAGAGGGTGAGGTGGTCGGCGGGGTCGTCGCCGCCGCCGGCTCGGCCGAACCGGCGGCACGGGCGCGGGCGCAGGCCGCGGCCGAGACGGCCTGGCGCCAGGCCGGGCTGGCCGGTCCGGTCGCCGTGGTGACCGACCTCGAGGCGGCCTTTGCCGCCGGTACCCCGTCCCCCGACGGCGTGCTGCTCATCGCCGGCACCGGCGCGGTGGCCGCCCGGTTCGCCGAGCACGCCGTGATCCGGCGGGCCGACGGGTACGGCTGGCTGGCCGGCGACGAGGGGTCGGCGGTCTGGCTCGGCCGCGAGGCCGTCCGGGCGGTGTTCCGCGCACTGGATGGGCGGGGCCCGAAGACGATCCTGACCGAACACCTGGCGGCGACCGCCGGTTCCGCCGAGGACCGCGCGCAGGCGCTGATCGCGGCCACGATCGGCGCTCCCCCGGCCACGCTCGGCCGGTTCGCCCCGGTCGTCGGCGCCGCCGCGGCCGAGGGCGACGAGGTCGCCCGGGCGGTCGTGGTCGAGGCCGTCGCCCAGTTGCTGCACACGCTCTGGACCGTCGGCGGCGGCCCGCCCGTCGTCCTCGGCGGCGGGCTGCTGCTCAGCCCCGGCCCGGTCGCCAACGCGGTCCGGGGCGGCGTGCGCACCCGGTTCGGCGTCGAGCCGCACGACGCGCGCGACGGGGCAGCCGGCGCGGCCGCGCTGGCCATCGCCCGGCACACCGGCCACCCGGTCCCGGACGACGTGCACCAACGGCTTACCGGCGGTAGATGAGATACGGGCGGCGGCGCGCGTCGAACGCCGCCAGCTCGTCCCGCCACGCGCCGACCACCTCGGCCGCCGGCGCCCCGGCGTCGACCATCGTCCGCAGCCGGGTCGAGCCGGACAGCTTGTCGACCCAGTAGGGCCGCTGCGGGTCGCTCGCGTCGTATCGCCACGCGAACGCCGGGTAGCTGCGCGCCTCGACGAGCATCGTCACCGCGGTGCGGATCGGGTCGTACGCGTGCCGGTCGGTCACCTTCACCTCGACGCCGGCGCAAGCGAGGTTCGTGAACTTGTTGAACGTCGGCACGAAGTAGGCCTCCCGGAACCGCACGCCGGGCAGCCCGGCCGCGTTGAGCCGGTCGCTCCAGTGATAGTCGAAGTCCGGCCCGCCGATCAGCTCGAACGGCCGCGTCGTGCCCCGGCCCTCGGACAGCGTGGCGACGCCCTCGAACAGGCCGGTCCCCGGGTACACGAGCGCGGTGTCCGGCGTCGGCAGGTTGGGGCTGGGCAGCACCCAGGGCACGTCCGTCTCGGCGGCGAACGCCGAGGGCCGCCACCCACGGCAGGCGACCACGGCCAGGTCGACCGGCCGCCCGGCGTCGGCCGGCAGGAACTCCCCGTTGTAGAAGCGGGCCAGCTCGCCGACCGTCATGCCGTGCTGCTGCACGATCTCCTTCTTGCCGACGCCCATGGTGAACGAAGGCGTCATCATCGGCCCGTACGCGCGGCCGCCGACCGGGTTCGGCCGGTCCAGCACGACGTAGCGCAGCCCGGCCCGCGCGGCCGCGACCATCGAGTCGTAGAGCGTCCAGATGTAGGTGTAGAACCGGCTCCCGGCGTCCTGGATGTCGAACACGACGGTCTGCGCCCCGGAGCGCTCGAACAACGTGGCCCAGGTGCTCTGCGACGCACCGTACGCGTCGTAGACGGTGAGCCCCGTGCGAGCGTCGGTGCCGGTGCCCTCGCTCCCCCCGGCCTGCGCCGAGCCGCGGAAGCCGTGCTCCGGGCCGAACACGCCGCCGATCGTGACGCCGTCCGCGTGCATCAGGTCGACGAGGTGGCGGAACTGACGGTCGACGCCGGTCGGGTTGGAGATGACACCGACCCGCTGGCCATCGAGCAGTGCCCATCCCTCGATGGCCAGCCGATCAAGACCGGTCTGCACGTGCAGCCGTCGAGAATCCGGAGCGTCCCACCGGCCCGGCCCGAGAAACGCCGCACCGGCACCGCCGGCGGCCAGGAGATGCCGCCGGCTCAACCCGGAAGTCATTTACGAAACCTAATGCCTCGGGACACGGCTTGGCAACAATCTCCAGGCCTCTTGCAAGTTGTGTAGGAAAGCTTCATTCTCATCGAAGACTATGGGAGGCGGTGTTCGGTGGACCGTCGAGCGCTGATGCGGGCAGCGGCGGGGGCGGCGGTTGCCGGTGCGATCGGGGCACTGTCACCCTCCCGCGCGCAGGCGAGCGATAGCGTTCCCACGGTGACGCCCGACGACATCGTGTTCGAGCCGAGGCAGCTGCGGACCGGCCGGCCGGTCGAGGTCGGGCTGCTGCCCGAGCAGATCGAGCGGGTGCGCGCCGACCTGTCCGCCTACCTCGCACCGACCCCGGACCACTCGGCCCATCCGAGCTATCCGGGCGCCGTCGCGCTGGCCGCCAAGGACGGCGTCATCGTGCTGCGCGAGGCGGTCGGCCAGGCGGTCCGCTACGCGACCCCGACCACCGAACTGCCGCCCGAGCAGCAGATCGCCGCGAGCACCGGCACCATCTACGACCTCGCCTCGATGTCCAAGCTGTTCACCACGGTCACCCTCCTGCAACTGGTCGAGCAGGGCCGCATCGGCCTCGACACCACCGTGGCGACCTACCTGCCCGAGTACGCGGAAAGCGCCAAGACCACGATCACCGTGCGGCACCTGCTCACGCACACCTCGGGCCTGCCGGCGGATCGCCCGCTCTACAGCGAGTTCCCGACCCCGCAGACCCGGCTGGCCGCCGCCCTCACCACCCCGGTGACGGCCGGGACCACGCCGGGTGAGCAGTACGTCTACTCCGACCTCGGGCTCATCGCGCTCGGCGTGCTCGTCGAGCGCACCACGCGACGTTCCCTCGACGCGGCCGTGCACCACGCGGTCACCGGTCCACTGTCCATGCGGGACACCGGCTACCGGCCCGACCCGCTGCTCAAGCCGCGCATCGCCGCCACCGAATACGAGGATTACGTCGGGCGGGGCCTGGTGTGGGGCGAGGTCCACGACGAGAACGCCTGGTCGCTCGGCGGCGTCGCCGGTCACGCCGGGCTGTTCTCCACAGTGGACGACCTTGCCGTGTTCGCCCAGATGATGCTGGGCGGCGGGCACTACCGCGGCCGGCGGATCCTGCGCGAGTCCACGATCCGGCAGGCGCTGGTCAACTACAACGCGCACCTCGAGGACCGCTTCCCGGACAGCGACCGGGGGCTCGGCTTCGAGCTCGACAAGCACTCCTACATGGGCGGCCTGGCCTCGCCGGTCACGTTCGGGCACACGGGCTTCACCGGCACGTCGATCGTGATCGACCCGCTCGCCCACACCTTCCTCATCCTGCTGACCAACCGCGTGCACCCGAGCCGCGACTGGGGCACCAACACCGCGTCGCGCCGGGCGCTCGGCAGCGACCTGGCCGAGGCGATCCCGGTGCGACCGCTCTTGCACAGCACGCCGTGGCGGGCGCAGCGGCGCGACAGCGCCACGGCGACGCTCACGGTCCCCGCTACCGGCCGGGCCGAGTTCTCCGTCTGGTACGACACCGAGCCGCACTACGACACCGTGTTCGTCGAGAGCAGTCCCGATGGCACCACGTGGACGACGATCACGACGTTCAACGGCTACGGCGGCCGGCGCTGGCTGCCGGTCACGGTCGATCTGCCGGCCGGCACCACCCGGCTGCGCTGGCGCTACGTCACCGACGGCTCGGCCTCCGGGCGCGGCGTCTACGTCGACCACGTTCGCGTTGCCGGCCGGGCACTGTCCGCATCCGACTTCACCGCCGACGGGTGGTTCCCGTCCCGTACATAGAGGAGTGCACGTGACCGATCACCTCACCCGCCGCGGCCTGCTCCGAGCGACAAGCGCCGCCGCGATCGGCTCGCTGGCCGCCGGCACGCTGGGTGCCTGCGCGATGGGCGGCAGCGACAGCAAGAGCACCGACGCGAAGGGCCAGCAGAGCGCCCAGAACCCGCTCGGCGTCAAGGAAGACGCGCCGCTGGAGGTGGTCATCTTCAACGGCGGCTTCGGCGAGGACTATGCCAAGTCCCAGGAGGCGATGTACAAGCAGCGCTTCCCGAAGGCCGAGATCAAGCACTCGGCCACCCAGGAGATCAGCAAGACGCTCCAGCCGCGTTTCGTCGACGGCAGCCCGCCGGACGTCATCGACAACAGCGGCGCCGGTCAGATCGACTTCAACAGTCTCGTGTCGCAGAACGCGCTGGCCGACCTCGCGCCACTGCTCGACGCGCCGAGCATCGACGACCCGAAGGTGAAGGTGCGCGACACGATCCTCGGTGGCGTGCTGCCGGTCGGCACCTACGACGCCACGACACTGGCGCTCAACTACACCTACACCGTCTATGGCATCTGGTACTCGGAGAAGCTGCTCACCGAGAAGGGCTGGCAGTATCCGAAGACCTGGGACGAGATGATCGCCCTGTGCAAGACGATCAAGGCGTCCGGCATTTCCCCGTGGACCTACCAGGGCAAGCACCCGCGCTACATGAGCTGGCCGATCCTCTCGGCCGCGGCCAAGCTGGCCGGCCCCGACGTCCTGCTGGCCATCGACAACCTCGAGCCCAACGCGTGGAAGCACGACGCCGTCAAGACCGCCGCCGACGCGTACTACCAGCTCGCCGTCGACGGCTTCATCCTGCCCGGCTCCGAGGGGATGGACCACATCCAGTCGCAGACCGAGTGGTGCCGCGGCAAGGCGGCGTTCATCTCCTGCGGCTCCTGGCTGGAAAACGAGCAGAAGGCGGTCACCCCGGCCGACTTCAAGATGGCGGTCGCCCCGACGCCGAGCCTCACCGCGGGCGACAAGCTGCCGTTCGCGGCCATCCGCGGCACCGGTGGCGAGCCGTTCATCGTCCCGGCCAAGGCCAAGAACCTGCGCGGCGGCCTCGAATACCTGCGCGTCATGCTGTCCAAGAAGGCGGCCGCCGACTTCACCCAGAAAGTCAGCAGCCTCACCTGCGTCAAGGGCGCGGCCGACGGCCTCACCCTGTCCACCGGGCTCACCTCCGTCACCAAGGCGATCGACGCCTCCGGCACCGACACCTTCAACTGGATCTACAACTCGTACTACCGCAAGCTGGAGCGCAACCTGGTCGACGCCGCCTGCGGCGATCTGTTCACCAAGCGGATCACGCCGGCCGAGTTCGTCCTTCGCTGCCAGCAAGGGGCGGACTCGATCGCGAAGGACGACACGATCAAGAAGTACAAGAGAAGCTGATGCGCCAAGGCCGGCGCCTGTTCATCCTGACGTTCCTGGTACCTCCGCTCCTGCTGTACGCGATCTTCGTCATTTCGCCGTACCTGCAGACGTTCCAGATCGCGTCGACCAACTGGGGTGGGCTCACGCCGGACTACCAGGTCGTCGGGCTCGAGAACTTCCGGCGGCTGATCCACGACCGCCAGGTCTGGAACGCCCTCGGGCACAACGCGATCCTGCTGGTCGTGCTGCCGATCGCGACGATCGGTCTCGGCCTGTTCTTCGCCTCGATGCTCAGCGTCGGCGGCCAGGGCGGGCGCGCCGGAATTCGGGGCGTACGGGGGGCGGCGCTCTACCGCATCGTGTACTTCTTCCCGCAGGTCCTCTCGGTCGCCCTGATCGGGGTGCTGTGGCGGGAGATGTACGCGCCGAACAGCGGGCTGGTCAACGGCGCCTTACGAGCCGTCGGCCTGGGGTCGCTCGCCCATCCGTGGCTGGGCGACCCCACGCTCGCGTTCTGGGCCGTGCTCGTCGTGATGATCTGGAGCAACGTCGGCTTCTACGTCGTGCTGTTCAGCGCCGCCATGCAGTCGATCCCGCGGGACATCTACGAGGCGGCCGCGCTCGACGGCGCCGAGCGGGGGGCGACGCTGCGGCGCATCACGATCCCGCTGCTCTGGGACACGATCCAGGTCGCCTGGGTGTACCTGGCGATCGCCGCCCTCGACGGCTTCGCGATCTTCCAGATCATCACCGACGGCGGCCCCGGCTACAGCTCCGACGTGATCGGGCTGCGCCAGTACAGCACGGCCTTCGGCGAGTCGCACTTCGGCTACGCGTCGGCGATGGGCGTCGCGATGTTCTTCCTGACCCTCTCGATCGTCGTGCCGTTTCTGCGCCTCACCCGCCGCGATCGGATCGAGCTGTGAAGGCGCGCATCGTCAACGTGTTCTCGCACGCCGTGCTGATCAGCTGGGCGGTGCTCACCGCGTACCCGTTGATCTGGGCGATCACGAGTTCGTTCAAGGACGACGAGGAGATCCTCACCGACCCGTGGGGGTTGCCGTCGGCGCTGCGCTGGCAGAACTGGGAACGGGCGTGGCGGACCGCCCACATCGGGCAGTACTTCGTCAACAGCGTCCTGGTGGTCGCGCTGTCCCTGGTGATCACCATGCTCTTCGGGGCGATGGCGGCGTACGTGCTCGCACGGTACACATTCAGGGGCAGCCGCATCGTCTACTACCTGTTCGTCGGCGGCATGATGTTTCCGGTGTTCCTGGCGCTCGTGCCACTGTTCTTCGTGGTGCGCAACCTCGGGCTGCTCGGCACGCTGCCCGGTCTGTCCATCGTGTACGCCGCGTATTCGTTGCCGTTCACGGTGTTCTTCCTGACCGCGTTCTTCCGCACGCTGCCGACGTCGGTCGGCGAGGCGGCGCTGATCGACGGCGTCTCGCACTTCGGCCTGTTCTTCCGCGTCATGCTGCCGATGGCGCGGCCCGGCCTGGTCAGCGTCGGCATCTTCAACTTCCTGTTCCACTGGAACCAGTACGTGCTGCCGATCGTGCTGATGCAGGGCGAGGGCGCCGAGCACCGGTGGGTGCTGTCCCAGGGGTTGACCGCGCTCGCCATCAACGAGGGCTACGGCGGCGACTACAGCGGACTGTTCGCCGGCGTGACGATCGCGCTGCTGCCGGTGCTGCTGGCGTACGTGATCTTCCAGCGCCAGGTCCAGTCCGGCCTGACGGCCGGCCAGCTGCGTTAGGTTGGGGGCATGGCGGCGGACTGGGACGCACTTGACGCCGAGCTGGACCGGGCGCCCGGCACGGTCTCCGTCTACGTGGGACGCCCGGGTGCCCCCGCGAGCTACACCCGGCGGGTCGCGGTCCCGCACGACGCGGCCAGTACCATGAAGGTCGGCATTTTGGTCGCCGCCTATCGGGCCGGGGACCGGGGCGGGTTGGATCTGGACGCGCCCGTCGAGGTCGTCAACGACTTCCCGTCGGCGCTGGGCGACGGCTCACGTTACGCCGACGACCGGGGCTACGACGACGAGGCGCAGGTGTGGACGCGGCTCGGCGAGCGGGTGCCGCTGCGGTGGCTCGCGCGCCGGATGATCGTCGGCTCGAGCAACCTCGCCACCAACATCGTCCTCCAGCACGTCGGGCTGCCGGCCGTGGCGGAGGTCTGGAAGCTGTGCGGCGCGCTGACGAGCGTGACGCGGCGCGGCATCGAGGACTACGGCGCGCGGGACGCCGGCCTGGACAACCTGGTGACGGTGGACGACTTGGCCGCGCTGTTCAACACGATCGAGCTGCGGACGGCGGCGGCGGCCGCGTCCTGCGCCGAGATGCTGGACGTCCTGGCCGCCCAGGAGCATCGGGTCGACCTCGCCCGCGGGGTGCCCGACGGGGTCCGGGTCGCTCACAAGAACGGCTGGATCCCCGGCGCCCGGCACAGCGCCGGGCTGGTGTACCCGCCGGACGCGCCCACCTACGTGGTGTCGGTGTGCACGTCGGCAGACGGCGATCCGGCGGACTACGACGCGGCGGCGTGTGCGCTGATCGCGCGGGTGTCGGCGGTCGCCTGGTCGGCCCGCCACAGCACCCTGTAGCGCTCGCTCGGCAGTGCGTGCCGGACCCGCTGCCATGGCGCCCGCGGCGTGCGGTAAGGCCATCGAGGTTACCCGCCCGGCACCGCCTACCCGCGGCCCGTGGACCGGAACTCCTGCCGGGACCTGCCCTTTTCGGGCGACGCCGGGGCTGGTGCTACCCGAAACTGCCGCGATGGCGACGTTTTCCGGCGACGCCGTCGTCTACCCGAATTCGAGACGATGGTCGATCTGCCAACATTTCGACGTTCGCGGCGGGCCGGCGAAGATCGTTGCGCTGGTTTCCGCGATTTCCGGCCACCGGATCGCTGAAATCAGCGCAATGACCTGTGATGAGTCACGTGCTTGCAGCACGGACCGGCTTCTGATCAGGCCAGCAGGTGAACCGGATCGGCGCCAGCGACCACCAGCGGACGGATCTTGAGCAGAGCACGCACGTCTTCACGGGCCGTCGATCGACCCGGCCGGACCGGCTACGAGAGGAGCGGGAACCGGTCCGCCGCCGGGCCCAGTGACTGGCGGTCGGCCTCCGACAGAGCCACCCGGCCGGTGGCCTTCAGCAGGTACTCCTCGCTGGTCCACGCCGCCGGCCGCCGGGTCGCCGGGCCGAGCAGGCCGTCGAGCGTCCGCTCGGTCAACGCCACCGCGACCGGGTCCGGGGCCGGCATCCCGGTGAGCTGCACGGTCAGGTCCAGGTGGTGGATGACCGCCTCGGTCACGAGCGTGGCCAAGAAGTCGGATACCGCCAGCACATGGCCCTGCGTCGCGACGCAGCCGTCGGGGTCGGCGCGGGCGGCCAGCCGTACGGCGGCCGGCGCGGTCTCCAGCCAGAGCGTGGCCGCCCCGGAGCCGTCCCGGAACGCCGACGCCGACCGGCGCACCCACCACGCGGCCGGCGTCGGGTCGTCGGCCTCGGCCGCGAAGCCCGGCCAGTAGGTGACGGCGTCCCGGTCCGGCGGCCCGGCGACCGGGGTGGCCAGCGTCACGAGGGCCCGTTGGGCGTCACACAGAAGGTGGAACAGGACGTCGGCCACGACCCAGCCGTGGCAGCGGGTGGCGGCCAGCAGGTCGTGCCGCGACAGCCGCTCGGTCAGCGCGGACACTCCGCCGTACGCGCGATCCAGCGCATCGACGGCGTCGCGATAGTCGATCCTCACCCGGCCATCATGGCGGGTGCTTACACTGCGGCGATGGTGCAGGTACGGGTGGTCGAGGTCCTCGCGGCGGTCTCGCTGACGACCGATCTCGCCTCCGGCCTGCCCTTCGAGAAGGGGCTGCAGACCTGCGCCGTGGCGACCAGCTTCGCCCGGTCCCTCGGACTGGCCGCGCCCGAGCTCGACATCGTCTTCCACGCCGCGCTGCTGCGGTCGATCGGCTGCACCGCGTACGCGTCGGAAAATGCCGAGTTCTTCGGCGACGATGTGCGCTTCCAGCGGGCGCTCAAGGAAATCGACGTCGCCGACCCGGCCCAGCTGCGCCGCTTCGGCGACTGGGCCCCGGCCGGCGAGCAGCCCGTGCTGGCCGCGCGCTTCCGGGAGATCGCGCCGGTGGAAGGGCCGCGCGCCGTGCGGGCCGGCTGCGCGGTCGCGCACGCGCTGGCCCCGCGGCTGGGCCTGCCGGCCGGGGTCGCCGCGGCACTCGACGACGTATACGAGCGGTGGGACGGTCACGGCTTCCCGGGCCGGGTCGGCGGCGACGACGTCAGCCTGGCGATCCGCATCGTCCACGTCGGCGAGCAGGCCGTGCTGGCCTACCACGCGGGCGGCGCGCCGGCCGCGGTCGACGAGGTCAGCCGGCGGGCCGGCGGCCACCTCGACCCGGACCTGGTCGACGCGTTCCGGCGGGCCGCCGAGACCCACCTCGACCCGCTCCGGGCGGACGACGCGCTGGCGGCCGTGGTGCGCGCCGAGCCGCGGGCGCTCGCCCCGGCCGGGCCGGACGAGCTGCTGACGCTGAGCCGGGCGCTGGCCGTCGTCGTCGACCTGAAGGGCCGCTTTCTGCTCGGCCACTCGTCGCACGTGGCCGGGCTCGCCTCGACGGCCGGGCGGCTCGCCGGGCTCAGCGACACCAGCGGCACCGACCTCGAGGTCGCCGGACTGCTGCACGACATCGGCCGGGTCGGGGTGCCGAGCACGGTCTGGGACCGGCCGGGCCCGCACTCCTCGGCCGACTGGGAGCGGATCCGGCTGCATCCGTACTGGACCGAGCGGGTCCTCCGGCGCTGCCCGCCCCTCGCGCACCTGGCCGACCTGGCGGCCGCGCACCACGAGCATCTGGACGGCACCGGCTACCACCGGGGTGCGCGGGCGGCCGAGCTGAGCCCGGCCCAGCGGCTCCTCGCGGCGGCCGACGCGTTCGCCGAACTGACCGAGCCGCGGCCCGACCGGCCGGCCCTCGACCCGGACGCGGCCGCCCGGCTGCTGAATGTCGAGTCGCGCGCCGGGCGCCTGGACGCCGACGCGTGCGCCGCGGTCGTCGAGGCGTCCGGGCTGCCGCGGCGGCCCGCGGCGTACCCGGCCGACCTGTCGGCCCGCGAGGTCGACGTGCTGCGGCTGGCCGCGCGCGGGCTGTCCAACAAGCAGATCGCGGCCGAGCTGTCCCTGTCCGACCGGACCGTCGGCAACCATCTGGCCCGGGTGTACGACAAGATCGGCAGCCGTACCCGGGCCGGCGCCGCGGTCTTCGCCATCGAGCACGGGTTGCTGCCGGCGCGGGATTGAGTCGTTCGACTCATCCGTCACTGACCGGCCGGGCGTCACCCTGAAACCCATGACCGCAGCAGACATCGTCTCCAGCATCTACCGGGCGTTCGGCGAGGGCGACACGGCCACCGTCCTCGGGCACCTCGACGAGCATGTCAGCTGGGACGCCGACTGGGCCGACCACTCCGCCCACCGCGCCGGTGTCCCTCATTTCGCGCCGCGCCACGGCCACGACGGCGTCGCCGAGTTCTTCGCGCTCGTCGGCAAGGGCGCCATCCACGAGTTCGTGGTCCACGACCTCATGAGCAGTGACCGGCAGGTCGTCGCCCAGGTGACCATCGACTGGACGCTGCCCAGCGGCGGCCGGCTGCGCGACGAGGAACTGCACCTCTGGACGTTCGGGCGGGACGGCCGGGTGGTCGCGCTGCGCCACTACGTCGACACGGCCAAGCACATCCGGGCCGACGCGGGCGAGGACACGACGGTGCGGACCTGACCAAGGGTCTGTTTCAACGTAGGGCCCGGGCGGCGCCGGAGCAGTTTCCGCACGCCGCCTGGAAACCACGCCGGCCCCAGCCAACGTCTGAGCCTCGTCTCGCACCGACCCCTACGTTGACAAAAGACCCTAGAGCGACGGCATCAGGGACGTCGAACCATAGCGGAACACCGGCGGGAACGCGCCTTCGGCGGATCGGGCGTCGATCCAGGCGAGCAGGGTGGACAGGTCCAGGCCGGCGGATCGGAACGCGGCGGCCACGGAGCGCTCGCGCGGGTCGATCGAGCAGGCCAGCCCGAGCAGGGCCAGGCCCTCGAGGATCGTGCGGTCATAGCCGGCCAGCGGAAGCAGGCCCTCGGTGGCCAGGCGGTCGGCGACGGGCGCCGCGGCCAGTTCGGGTGGCAGCAGGCGCAGGGCCCGGCTGCGGTAGACCTCTTCGGTGGCGTGCGCCAGGCGGTCGCGCAGGTCGGTTGTCTGGGCCGCGATGCCGTGGGTGGCGACCACGTCGTCGAGTACGGCGTCGTAGACGCTGCCCATGTTCCACAGGGAGACGAGCTCGGCGAACTCGTCGGGGAACAGGTGCAAGTCCTTTTCGATGTTTTCGGGGCGGCCGGACAGATCCACGTGGATCAGGTCGACGCCCGCCGATACGAACGAGCCCCGATAGTCGCCGCCCAGCACCGGGATGAACGCCCGGATCCGGGCCCGGCCACCCTTGCCCTCGAGGAACTCCGGGTACTGGTCGGTGGTGTAGAGCAGCTGGCCGTCGCGGGAGACGTAGCAAAGACCGCCGGTCATCGCCACGTCGACGTCGGTGCCGCCGAGGATGAGGAAGCGCCGGCAGCCGATCACCAACGACATCAGCCTGTCCAGCGGATTGTCGCCGGTCGGGGCAGCCGCTGCGGTCAGCATCTTCCGCAGCAGCTTCAGGCCGGCCTTGGCCTCCGGTTCCAGGTGGAGATAGATGTCGGCGGGCGGATCCAGGAACTCGTTGCCGGCGGCGCTCAGCGACCAGGCGGCCATCGTGTTGTGCAGGTGTCCCAGACGGGTCCAGGTCAGCTCGTCGAGCTGATGGGCCACCCGGGTCAGGATCCGGTCCAGGGAACCGTTCGCCGCGTCGCCGCCGGCCAGCAGGGCGCGCACCAGGCCGAGGTCGCCGTAGGTGGTGGCGCGGACGTGCCGCAGGAACAGGTCACTTTCGCGCCACAGGCCCTCGTTCTCCCCGGCTTGGCCGGCGGCGACCCAGGCCGCGCGCAGAGCCAGGTAACCCGGGAGGTAGCCGCCGGCCGAGGTGTGCAGCGGCTGCCCGAAGAGGTTGACCCGCCGCTGCACGGCATCGTCGGAGAGCCGCATCGCCCGGATCAGTCCTTTGTGGAGCAGCAAGCCGAAGTCGTGATCCGGGAGTTTCCGGATGTCCCCCTCGTATGGCAGGTCGAAGACGTGGTCGCTGAGCTGCTCCGCCCAGGCGATCGGCTCGGCCGAGGTCAGCTGCGCGCGGCGGCGGGTGGCGTCGAACTCGGCGAACAGGGCGAGGCCCTCGGCCAGCGGGCGCAGGACCGCGACGGCCACTTCGTAGCGCAGCCACGCCTCGGTCAGGCCGGCCAGCCGCTTCTTCGTGGCGCCGTCGTCCTGGATCCGGCAGGCGTATTTCCACGCGTCGAACTTCAGCTTGGCCAGGCTCAAGCCGACCGGCGACAGGAACGACCAATGATGGGTTCCTTCGTGGATGAACGTGCTCAGCGTCCACACGGGCAGTTCGCCCTCGCCGCCGCGCCAGTCCAGGTCGTCGCCGACTTCGGGCCCGGTCAGCTCGCCGCTGTTGGTGACCAGGTCGGTCCAGCTCCGTCCGTCGCCGAGGGCGCAGTGCCGGGTCATCGCCCCAGTGCTTCGTCGATGATCGACGTGTCGAGCCGCAGGGCCTCCCCGACGGCGCGGGTCACCTCGGCGTCCGTGGTGGCCGAGTGCAGGTGGACGACGACCCGTTCCCGGCGGACGGTGCCGTCCGGCTCGATGATCTCGACCTCGCGGGTGAACGAGCCGGAGCGGCGATTCCGGCTGATCCAGATCACGAGACCGCGCAGCGCGACCGCGGACAACGCCACGGTGAGCATCAGCGTGGTCAGGTCGCCGTGCGCGCCGGTCGCAACCGTGCGCTCTTCGAACTCCGGGTCGCTGTCGGCGAGCGCCTGCGCCAGCTCCCACCGGTCGAGCGTGGTCAGGTCACGCAGCCGCAGGCGGATCGTGCCGTCCGTGGTCACCGGATTCTCCCTCCTCTCGCTCGGGCCAGCGCAAACCAGCCCGCGTACTCGCCGAGGCGCCGCACGACGACGGATTCGTCGAAGTCGGGCATGGTCTGGATGATCTCATGGGCGACCGGCATGGCCGCGGGGTCCAGCAGCTCGGGGTGCTCGACCACGAGCTGGTCGAGCTCGCTCAAGGACAGCGCACGGCGCAGGAGATCGTTCCACAGCGTGTGGTAGCTGTCGCGGCGGCGGAGGAACGCGACGAAGCCCTTCTTCACGCCCCGCTCGGCGCCCAGCGCCAGGAGCCCGGCCAGCTCGCTCACCCGGTGGGCCACCGGGCTGCCCACCTCCAGCCGCTCAGCCAGCTCGGTGAGGAAGCCGGCGGTGGCCTCGGTGACCAGGTCGGGATGCCGGTGCATTTCGGCCGCCACGTCGAACCAGTCGGGCGCGTCGAGCAGACTCGTCACGAACTCGGCGGTGTCCACGAAACAGAGCCTAGAGCCCGGGAGAGCCCAGACCCTAGAACGACAGCTCCCGATACGGCGAGGCCTGACCGGCGACGAACAGCCGGGCGCGCACCGAACCGCCGCCGGCCACCACGAACCGGGCGGTCTCGCCCGGCCGCAGGTCGAACCCGGCCGTCTCGCTGACCTGCCCGTCGACGGTCATCTCCAGCCGGAACCGCCGGGTCGCCCGCTCGTGGCTGCGGACCTGCACCGAGTTGGCGGAGTCCAATGCGAACTCGGTGTACGCCGGGCCGGGCGACCGGGCAAACACCGCGACCCTCCACCCGGCGAACCCGGACAACACCAGCGCCGGCAAGGCGCACAACACCACCACTCTGGAGAGGGGCAGCGAAAACGGCGCCGACGGGCGCGAGCGGATCAGCGCGACGACCGCCAGCGCAGCACAAGCCAGCAGAAGGGCAAGAGCGGACGCCGCTGGGTGGAAGCCGGGCCGCAGCACGGCGACCACTGCCCCGGCCACCGTGCACACGGCCAGCCCGAGCGGCACCGCGAGCGTCAGGCGCAGCAACCGCCGCTCCGGATCACGGTCGGCAAACAGCGCCAGCACCGCCAGCCGCGCCGGAACGACCAGCGCCAGCACCAGACCGGCCACCAGCCGGGCCGGGCCGCCGGCCAGCGACACGACCGCGGTACACACCGACGCCGCCACGACGAGCAGGACCACCTGAACCCGCATCACACACCCCTGGAACGAGAAAAGCCGTACGCGCACACCGCCGCCGCCGACACCGCCAGCAGCCAGCCGGCCGCCATCCCGTCGCCATACCACACCGCCCCGAAGCCGACCGGTAGCCCCAGCGACAGCCCGCAGAACGCCGCCGACAGCCCGGTCAGCGCGGTGAACCGGTGCTCGGTCCGCAGCCGCGACTGGACCAGGATCACGATCGTCCACGGGACGGCGGCCAGCATGAGCAGCCGCAGCGGCGTTGCCGCCTGCTCGACATAGCTCCCCCCGTACCAGCGAAGGAAGAGCGAGGGAACCGCAACCGCGCCGGCCACGACCGGCGCCAGCAGCGCGAACGCCAGGCGCCGGCTGCGCGCCGCCAGCAACCCGGCCGACGCCGCCGTGCCCTGGCTCAGCGAGATGTTCGAGATGACCGACGGCACGAGGTAGGCGATCTGGGCCATGCTCCACGCCACGAAGAAGAACGCGTTGCGGAAGGGCCCGAGCACGTTGACGGCCAGCAACGGCAGCGCGAACTGCGGCGCCCCGGACAGCAGCGAGCCGGGATAGTTGCGCCAGGCAAACCCGGCCAGCTCCCGCACGGCCGGATCGACGCCCACCCGGAAGACCGAGTAGCCCGGCACCAACCAACCCAGCCCAGCGAGCACGCACAAGGCGGTCACCAGCGCGGGCAGCGTCACCGCCAGGTACACGCCACGCACGTCGCCGGCCGACAGCCAGCCGAGCGGGGCCAGCTTCAGAAGGCCGGCCGCGACGTTGCGAGCGAGCACCGCCCCGGCCCGGCGGCGCGCGGCGAGCAGGTTGTCCAGC
>Ga0070683_100000902_pt1 | contig 22088 bp, 17 predicted proteins | sample KBSC713LmetaG_FD_64662 | JGI IMG/M metagenome (GOLD analysis project Ga0070683, IMG submission 64662) | Corn rhizosphere microbial communities from Kellogg Biological Station, Michigan, USA - KBS C7.1-3L metaG | ecosystem: Host-associated > Plants > Roots > Rhizosphere ... | reverse complement strand
CCATCATTGTTATTACGGAGGGCATCAGCTATGGCAGGCGTAGGACGCGCATCCTTCTGCTGCTGTTGCGCCCGTTTCGTGGGCCTGTTGAACATGCTCTCTGGCACCTGCTTTCTCGCAAGGAAAGCGCCCGCGCCTGTGGCGCGAAGCACCGTCTGGCCGTTATTGCCCGCATCTGAGCGGCGGCAGACGAGTATTTCTCATTATAGCGCACCCGATATCCAGCCTGCATCGGCGTGAGTGTCATGATGCGTATCGAACTCTTATACAGTAGTACGTCGCGAAGGGCCTTTCGGGTGCAAACACCACGTACCTCTGTCCCTGGTGTGCTACATAGGCCTACGAGGCGCGGATACTGTTCCACATATAATCGGAGGCACAACGGGGTCGCGGTGCGTGCTACAATTCTGGAAGTGATGCCACTACTTAAATCTGGCAAATTTCCGAATCATATCTATATTGTACTTGTCCGCAGGAGGAGATGCTTGTGACCGACCAGCAGCGTCCAGTAGACAGCGCCGTGAGTACGCCCAATCCAACAACCCCGCGGCAACCAGATTCGCTCAACAGCATAGACGATGTGGTCAGCGCGCTCGCCGCCCGCGCCTATATCGCCGATCGCGGACTCGCCACCGCGCTCTATCTGGCCATCAAGCGCCAGAAGCCGCTGCTGCTGGAGGGCGAGCCGGGCGTGGGCAAGACCGAGGTCGCACGCGTGCTGGCGGACATTTTGCACACGCAGTTGATCCGGCTCCAGTGCTACGAGGGCATCGATCAGGCGACCGCTGTCTATGAGTGGAACTATGCCCGTCAGTTGCTCGCCATTCGCCTGCTCGATAACGCGCGCGGTGGGCATGAGACGGCCGAGACGGCGCTGGCCCACGTCCGCGATGTCTTCGCGCCGGAGTTCCTGATCGAGCGGCCGCTTCTGCAGGCGATCAGCAGCGCGCCGGGCGAGCCACCGCCGGTGCTGCTGATCGATGAGCTGGACCGGTCAGATGCCGAGTTCGAGGCCTTCCTGCTGGAATTGTTGGCGGATTACCAGATCACGATTCCTGAGATTGGCACCGTCATCGCCTCGCAGCCGCCCATTGTCGTGCTCACCTCCAACCGCACGCGCGATATCCATGATGCGCTCCGTCGCCGCTGCCTCTACTACTGGATCGAATATCCGACGCTGGAGAAAGAGTACGCGATTGTGCGCGCCCGCGTGCCAGAAGCGCCAGAGCAGCTGGCGCGACAGGTCGTAGGGTTCGTGCAGGCGCTGCGCGGCGAGGATCTCTTCAAGGCGCCGGGAATTGCTGAGACGCTCGACTGGCTCTCGGCGCTGCTCTCGCTCGGCCAGACCGAGCTAACCGGCACGGCGGCGCGTGATGCGCTGGGGGCGCTGCTCAAATACCAGGATGATATCCAGAAGGTGACGAACGGCGACCTGATCGACCGGCTCGTCGAGAAGGCCGACGCGACGCCGATTGGGTGAGTGCAGCGGGTGGAGCGAGTGGAGCGGGCGACACGTGTGGCTGGCCGACTTCGCGGCATGAATGCCGCGGCTAATATCGCCCGCTCGGTTTCCGTGTTCCAGGCAAGCGGGATTGCCCAGTGCAGGATTGACCGTAGTCTTCAGGCCACGGCGCGGTCACCTTGTCGTACCCGCGGCCAGCGTAGCGCACCTGCCGAAAAATATGAGAGAACACGACGCATGAATATTCCTACAAAATCGCCATTGACCGATGAAGAGATGATGCGTGGCGACCTGATTCTGGCGCGCCTCATCGACTTCACGCGGCTGCTCTGGGAGCTGGGATTCGATATCGGGCCGGGGCGTGTCGTCGAGCTGGCCGAGAGCCTCGCGCTGATCAATATCGCCAGCCAGGACGAGTTCTATACCCTGCTCAAGGTGAGCCTTGTCTCGAAACACGATCAGGCGATTCTCTTCGATCTGGCGTTTGCCTATTTCTGGCGCAGCCCCAACGCGAATGCGACGCCGCATCTGGAGGCGCAACTCGAAGCGGCGGCGCAGCGGCGCAGTCTCGCCGTGCCTGAACATCGGCGGCAGGAGAGCGATCAGCGCGTCTACCGCTCTTCGCTGGAGCCGGATATGGCGCAGCGGCACCCCTATTCGCGCCTGAACGATGCCCGCAACCCGCGCCGCAAAGAAGAGGATGAAGATATCGAGCGCAGCGAGACCTGGAGCGCCGATGAGGTGCTGCGCCATAAGGACTTCGAGCAGTTCAGCTATGAGGAGCTTCAAGAAGCCCGCGAGATGATCGCGAAGATGCACTGGCGGCTGGGCGAGCGCCGCACCCGTCGCCTGCGTCCGTCACGGCACGGTCGCCAGCTCGATCTGCGCCAGACCCTGCGCCGTTCCCTGCGCACCGATGGCGAGCCGATCATGCTGGCGCGACGGCGGCCACGCCTCAAGCCACGCCCGCTGGTCATCCTCTGTGACATCAGTGGCTCGATGAGCCTCTACTCCCGGCTGCTGCTGCATTTCGTGCATACCGTCTCGAATGGCCTGCAGAATGTCGAAACGTTTCTCTTTGGCACACGCCTGACGCGCATCACGCGCCATCTTGCCCGCCGCGATGTGGACGACGCCATTGCCCATGTGACGCGGAGCGTGCAGGATTGGTCGGGCGGCACGCGCATCGGCGACTCCCTGCGTACCTTCAATCGTCAGTGGTCGCGGCGCGTGCTGGGGCGCGGCGCGGTGGTGCTGATTATCAGTGATGGCTGGGATCGCGGCGATGTGAAGGTGCTGGCCGAGGAGATGGCGCGGCTGCACCGCAACTCGCATCGATTGATCTGGCTGAATCCGCTGCTCGGACATAAAGATTACCAACCTGTGACCGCGGGCATGCGTGCCGCGTTACCGTATATTGACGCATTTCTTCCGGCGAACAATCTGGATAGTCTTCTCGCGCTCGGTCATGCGCTCGAAGCCATTGACGAAACACCCCGCAGTCTCCGCACGCAGGCGCTACCCTTCGCGAAAATCGCGGCGGGAGCGATGCCGAGGAAGGGATAATACGTCAATTGGTCTGCCAGTGTAGACAGCCGCCTTCGTTGTCGGATAGGATGATGGGGAACAATTTTCCGTGCAATGTACCCTTCATCTACTTGGCTCACCGGTAATCAGCGGCGGTGCGGGGGAGGACTTCCGAGGATGGCTGTTGTCACCAGCATTATCAACCTGAAGGGCGGCGTCGGTAAAACAACCCTGACGCTGGCTCTGGCTCACTATCTGGCAGCCGAACATGCCAAGCGTGTTCTGGTGATTGATCTCGACCCGCAGACCAATGCGACCATTGCCCTTGTCACCGAGCGACGCTGGCGCGAGCGGGACCAGACCGGCCAGACGCTCTTTCAACTGTTCAAAGACCAGCTCGATGGCACCCGGCTTTTTTCGGCGCCAGAGGCCATTCTGACGCGCGTCTCGAATGTGGGCGGCGGCGTGCCCGGCCTGGATTTGCTTCCGGCCAGCATTCGTCTGCACCGGATTCAGGACCGCATCACCAAAATTACCGATCTCGATAGTTTTCGCAATGGTCCGGTCTATGCGCTGCGCGAGTCATTGCGCGATGTGCTGCCGCACTATGACCATGTGCTGATCGACTGCCCGCCCAATCTGGGCGTCATTACCCTGAATGGCATCGCCATCAGCCGGTATTTTCTCATTCCGGTCGTACCGGATATTCTCTCGACACTGGGTGTCCCGCTGGTGCTGGATCGCATGGCCGATTTTGCCTTGCGCGCTCAGCACGAGATCTTTGGGCTTGGCATCGTCGTCTCGCGCTATCGCTCATCCAGCCGCTTGCACAAGCAGACGGTGCTGAGCATGCGGCGTGATGCGATTCCAGGCATCCATCCTCCGATTTTTAACACGATTATTGCCGAGGATGTTGGGGTGGCGGAAGCGGCGGATGTCGAAGGGAACGTCAGCTCACTGCGCGAGAAATTTGGTGGCAATGCGCCACATCGCCAGTTTAGCGGACTCGCCGACGAATATCTTCGCTACGTGGGCGGCTAACGCTGCCTGGCGCCGGGATGTTTGTGGGGAGGGGGTATCCCTATGGGGCAAACAGGCGACGTTTCCGCACAGCAACCTCAGCCGCCTGCTGCTCCCGAGGGACAGGATCAGCCAATGATAGAGCAAGACGCAACCCCTGCTGCGGCGTCGGCGGATGCGCCGGTCGTCGCCGATGAGACCGCGGTAGAAGATGTGGCGACGCAGATTGTTCCGCAGGCGTCGCTCACACCGCCGCCCGCCACGCCGCGAAAACCGAGTGGCCCGCCGCCATCTGCGGGCGCGTCCACGGCTTCCGCGTCGCCGCCACCGCCCAACCCTGGGCCGCAGCAAGGTCAGCAAGGTCAGCAAGGTCAGCAGGGATGGCAGCAGGCGGCGATACCGCACGTCGTGCCGGTGGTGGCTGGTCCGCGACCCGGCGGCCCTATGCATCCCTCGCACGCGCCCTGGCCCACCTCGTCGTCCTGGGGGCCAACCACATTCGTCATTACCGCCGAGACCGCCGCTGGGTTCAGCTACCTCTTCTGGTGGGTCTCCGGGCTGCTGGTCTACTTCAACGAACGCGAGAATCGCTATGTGCGCTTCCATGCGGTCCAGTCTATCCTGCTGACCGGCGCGCTCAGCGTCTTCAGCGTCATTGCCTTTACCATCGCGGCAATCTTCAACGATCTTTTTCAAAGCAGCCAGCAGCATATCTGGCAGACGCTTAGCATCGGCACGACCGCGCTGGCGCTGATTATTGTGCTGCTCCCGTGGCTGGGCGCGATGATTGCCGCCTTTACTGGCGCCTATCTGCAACTGCCGATCATAGGTGAATATGCCGAGCGATTCGCCGCTCCGCCCATCCAGCTCCGGCCGTGAGCCGCCGCCCTCTGAGTCCGACGCGGGCATCCCAGCACCGGATATCACGCCCGCGGCGAGCGCTGCTGGCACACCGGCTGGAGCAGTTGCTCACTGAGGTGCGGCGCGACGTTGCCAGCTCGCGCGCGGTGCGGCAGAATGACATGGTATGAGTATGAAGACAATCACCGCCCTCGACCCATCGCCGCGCCGCCCGGACTGGTGGCACATCAGCATCGACGGCGCCTACGCATTCTCACTCGACGGCGCGACCGTCATCGCGGAGGCGCTCGTGCCGGGGCTTGCGCTGACCGATGCGGATGTGGCGCGCTTGCGTGTGCTGGCGGAGGAAAGCCGCCTGATGGACGCCGCGCTCAGCTTCCTGACGGTGCGCCCGCGCAGCCGTGCCGAGGTGCGCCGCCGATTGCTCCAGCCGCGCCGCAATCGCCCCGCGCCGCCGGCAGAGGCCGTTGATCGCGTGCTCGACCGCCTGGCCGAGAAACACCTGCTGGACGACCATGAATTCGCCGACTACTGGGTGGAGCAGCGTGAGCGCTTCAGCCCGCGTTCCAGCTATGCGCTCGCCCAGGAGCTGCGCCAGCGCGGCGTGGATCGTTCTACCGCCGACGATGTCGTAGATGCCGAGCGTGACAACCAGCGGGCGCTGGATGCCGGACGCCAGCGACTACGCGCTTTAGGGGGCGCCGACTACGAGACCTTCCGCGCGAAACTGACTGCGTTCTTACAGCGGCGCGGCTTCAGCTACAGCATCGCCCGCGAGACCGTGCGCGCGCTCTGGGAAGAGACACATGGCTCTCAGCCCGATGCCGACGACGATGCCTCCGAGGACATACCCTGATGCGCAAGCGGCAACCATGGGCGATAATCCTATGAAACGATAAAACCGCCATCTACGGGCATGACCACCCCCGTCACATAGGATGACGCATCAGAGCAGAGCCAGAGCGCCGCTTCCGCCACATCGCGCGCCTCACCAATGCGCCTCATCGGGATCGTGGCAGTTATGCGCTCTCTGATCGCTGGATTGCCAAGCCAATGTTCGTTGACCGGTGTCGCCGTCGTGCCGGGCGCTATCGCATTAACACGGATGTGCCAGGGGGCATATTCGAGCGCCGCAGCTTTCGTCAGCCCGACCACACCATGCTTGCTGGCAATATACGGCGCGATGCCTGCACTGCTGCCGACGAGTCCGACCGTGGAGCTCATATTGACGATGGCGCCTCCGTTGCTGGCTAGCATCGCGGGAATCTCGTACTTCAGCGCCAGGAATACCCCTTTGAGGTTGATGGCGATGGTCTGATCAAACTACTCTTCACTCACCTCGGTAAGTGGCTTGTTGCCAAGCGCCACGCCAGCATTGTTCACGGCGATGTCGAGCCGCCCGTAGGTCGTCATCGTCTGTCTGCCCAGCGCCTCCATCGCGTCGGCGTCGGCGACATTCGTCGCCACGGCCAGGGCTGTTCCGCCCTCTGCCGCGATATCTGACGCCAGCCAGTTCAACTCGTCCACGTTACGGGATGCCAGCACGACGGAAGCCCCTTCGCGCGCAAAGAGACGCGCGGTGGCCGCGCCGATGCCACGGCTGGCCCCAGTAATGATCGCAACTTTGCCACTCAATCGTTGATTTTCGGGCTGGCTGTTCGGTAGCTGCTCGTGCGTTTCCATGCCAATGACCGCTTTCTTCTCCTCGGCACAGGGGATATTATATAGACGGACCATCCAATTAATTTGGATGTACAGACTATACAATGTATTGCCAAGGGGTGCCAAGGTTCATAATGAGTCCGCGTTCTTACCAGCTTGGTCGTCGTCAGGCCGCCAGCGATGAGACCCGTGCCCGCATCATCAATGCCGCTCGTGAGCTTATCGCCGGAGGGGCGAGCTTCACGGTGTTCTCGATGGAGGCGGTGGCGCGCCAGGCCGATGTCGCGCGCATGACGGTCTATCATCAGTTCGGCTCGAAAATTGGCCTGTTAGAGGCGCTCTGTGACACGCTGGCAAGCAGTGGTGGAATGGAGCAGCTGGCCGATGCGTTTCGTCGCGCCGCCCCGCGTGATGCGCTGGACCAATATATAACCGTGTTTGCCCGCTTCTGGGAGTCTGACCGGCTCGTGCTCCGTCGCCTGCGAGGTCTGGCCGCGCTCGATCCAGATTTTGGGCAGGTGATACGAGCACGCGATGAGCGTCGACGCGAAGGCCTTGGGGTGCTGGTGCGGCGAATGTTCGGCCGGTCTGAGCCAGATACGACGGCGCTCGATGAGATGGTGAACGTGCTTTATACACTCACCAGCTTCGAGTGCTTCGAGACCCTTGCTGGCCCCACACGCGGCCTGGAGGATGCTGCGCCGCAGGTGATTCGGCTCGCCCACGCGGCGCTCGATCAGAATGTTGCTTGCTAAGACGATGTTCTGGCGGGAGCGACGCCATCCGCCTCGCGCGCGGCGATGTTGGTGGTGTTGTGGGCGCAGGTTCCGCAGCCGCTGAAATGGCCGTCGGCGCCGATTGCTGGGCCTGTGAACCCTGTCGGCGCTGTCCGCGGCTCATAACCAGATAATTCGCGCACAGGCACGGTCACCGTCGCGCCGCTTTCCAGCATCACCTCGACCGATTCACGTGGCACATTGATGCCGACGATTCGCCCCTGCCCGCTGGCGGTCATCACCGTCTCGTTGTAGGCGGGCATGCGCGACTTCGCCTCGATGTAGTTGTCGTTCTCATACGAGAGACAGCAGAGCAGCCGCCCGCAGACTCCCGAAATCTTGCTGGTGTTGAGTGGCAGCCCCTGCTCTTTGGCCATACGAATCGAGACGACGTTGAACTCCGTCAGCCAGGAGCTGCAGCAGAGCGTCTTGCCGCACATGCCCACGCCGCCGAGCAGCTTGGCATGGTCGCGCGCGCCAATCTGCCGCAGCTCGATGCGGGTGTGGAAGGTTGCCGCCAGGTCGCGTACCAGCGCCCGGAAGTCCACCCGCTCTTCCGCTGTGAAGTAGAAGGTCAGGCGGCTGCCGTCGAAAGTATATTCAGCCTCGGCTAGCTTCATCGGCAGGCCGTGCTGGGCGATACGCTGGGCGCAGCGGCGCAGCGCCTCTTTCTCGCGCCCCTTGAAGCTCAGCATCCGTCGTAAGTCATCCTCCTCGGCGAGGCGGATAACCGGCTTCAGCTCAGCGCCGCCAAGCTCGGCAATCTCCACCTGCCGTGGCAGAATGACCACGCGACCGCATTCCAGCCCCTTCGCGCTTTCGACGATGACCCACTGGCCGATCTTCAATTGATAGCCCGCCGGGTCGTAGTAATAGACCCGCCCAGCGGGCCGGAAACGCACACCGACCACCCGATGAGTCGGCTCTGGCGCATCAGCTGTTTGAGACATAAGCGTTACGCGTTTAATTCCTCGGTGAGCAGGATCGCCTCCGCGACTTCCTTCATCGGCTTGCGATTATTCATGCTCAGCTTCTGAATACGCCGGAAGGCTTCCTGTTCGCTTAAATGGTGTTTCTCCATCAGCACGCCCTTGGCACGCTCGACCACTTTGCGGGTGGCGAGCGCCTCTTCCAGATCCTTCACCTTCGACTCGATGGTGCGGAACTCCTGGAAGCGGGCAAGAGCAATATTGATGGCTGCCTTGAGGTCACTCTGGCGCCAGGGCTTGGTGACGTAGTGCACCACACCCGCGGCGCGCGCGCGGTCGATCAGATCGTCCTCGCTGTACGCCGTGAGCAGGATTGTCGGCGCCAGTTTCTCGCGGGTGAGAATCTCGGCGGCGGCGATGCCATCTAGCTCGGGCATGCGGATATCCATGACCACGAGATCGGGGCGCAGTTCGCGCGCCAGGTTGACGGCGCTCTGGCCGTCGCCCACCTGGCCGACGACGAGATAGCCCTGTTTCTCGAGCTCTTCTTTAAGGTCCATGCGGATGACGGCGTCATCTTCCGCGAGAATGATGCGTGTTGGCATGCCTCTCTCCCTCCGTGGTGTGGCGTCCTGGATGATCTAGCCAATAATGTCCAGAAATGTCCAGGGATGAATAGCGCAACCATCGCGCTAGCTCAGCCACAACATCGGGGCAATAACGGCAGGAATCCGTTTGCCGCAGTATAGCACATCAGGGCCGGATGGCTCAGCCCCCACCATCACCCACCAGCCGTGGAACGTCGGAAATCACGTCAGGTCATGACGCGAATCTCGCACCACTTGACAGGTAGATACATATCGGATTACTATAGCCACAGCGGTTATAGTCGAACAGGTAGTACCGGAGATTGAGGTAGTGTATGACCAACCTTTCCGCCGCGCCGTCTGCGCCTGAGGATCTGCTGCCGCTGACGCCCGCGACGTTCCATATCTTGCTGGCGCTGGTGGGGCAGGAGCGCCACGGCTACAGCATTATGCGTGAGGTCGAAGCGTATACGCGCGGCAAGCTCCGCCTTGGCGCCACCACGCTCTATCGCTCCATCAAGCAGATGCTGGCGGCGCATCTCATCGAAGAAATGGATGAGCGGCCCGACCCGGAGCTAGACGACGAGCGCCGTCGCTACTATCGCATCACGCCGTTCGGGCAGCAGGTGCTTCAGGCAGAGACCAGCCGCCTGGCCGCGCTGGTGGCGCTGGCTCAGCAAAAAGGGGTCATCTCCGCTGGCGATGTCCCCGGCCTCGCGGTGGGAGGTGCCCTATGAGCCGCTCATCCGCGATGCCTGGCGGTGGCACGATGCCGCTCCTGCTGGCAGCGACGCTGTGGGCGCACTGGAAGTTGCTTTTGATCCAGCCTCCAGCCTTTCGCCGCGAGTATGGCAACTCCATCACGCAGGTGTTTCGCCAGACCTGCCTTGACGCCTACCATGCCAATGGAGCGCCGGGAGTCGTGCGTCTCTGGCTGCCAGCATGCGGTGATGTGCTGCTTGGCGCGCTGGCCGAGTACCGTGTCTTGTTTTTGGGAATGTTGAAAGGATCCTCCCTCATGGTGCAGTATCGCCGGTCCGCCGGTCTCATATTCGGCGCTTTTATCGCCTTCGTCATCGCGGGAATCGGATTCCAGAAGTCAGGCGAATATATCATGCAGACCTCGCTGCCAGACACCTATCCGCTGCTGGCCATCTCGTACAACGCGATGATGGGGGGCGCTGTGGTTGCGCTGCTGGCCGTCCTGGTTGGCGGCGTCCCCATTGCCCTTGCCGCGCTGCGTTATGCGATTGCGCACCGGCGCGGCGACATCCTGGCGCGATTTGCCGTGCCGCCCGTGGCGTTGCTTGTTATCATCGCTGGCGGGTTCATCGTTATCTCCTACAACATCGGCGGCAATGCCGCCGCGACGATTCATACACCCGCGCGCTTCGCAGCCATAGGTGGCCTTGCCGTGCTGTTCATCCTCGGCGCAGTTGCCAGCACCTATGCCGTACTGGATGCCATCGCCCGCGCGGAGATCTCTGAAGGACTGCTGCGGTTCGCGCTGATTCCGGGTGTGGTGGCGACCATCGCGATGGTGGTGATGGTTCTGGCGCATCTCCTCTGGAGCTTTACCCTCTGGCAGAATGCCCCCGATATCTTCTGGGGCGATGACGGCCTTCTCGCCACCAGCACGCTCGTCGGCATGATCATTCAGGTGGTAGTGATGGTGGTCGCGACCATCGTTGCCATCCGCGCCCTCGCGCAGGGCTTCGCTGCCCGGAACGCAACTCCGCGCCTCGCCTAGCTATTCGTTCACTCGATATCATTGCCTGATTGGCGTTATTCCGACAGGGAGACGCCTGGTTTTTTGCGCCCTTTTTCAGGAAAGGAAGCTTGCCGTATGCAACGAGACCAGCAGACCAGTACAGCCGAAGCCCTGAGTGCTATCGATGTTGGCAAGTCGCTGCTATTGGGTCGCGAGCAGGTCGAGATCCTCAAGGATGTTCGCCTGCGGGTCCACCATGGCGAATTCGTCGCTATCGTCGGCCCGTCTGGCTCGGGTAAATCGACGCTGCTGGGTATCATCGCGGGACTGGACACCCCAACCAGCGGCCAGGTGTTCATCGACGGGATCGACGTGACCCGCATGCGTGAGGCACAGCTGGCGGGCGTCCGCAACCAGAAGATCGGCATGGTCTTTCAGGCGTTCAATCTCATCCCGACGCTGACCGCGCAGGAAAACGTCGAGGCGCCGCTGGCTATCGGCAGGCACCCCGGCGATGCGACGAGCCAGGCGCGCGCGATGCTGACGCTGGTGGGACTGGCCCACCGGTTCAAGAATCGGCCAAATCAACTATCAGGCGGCGAGCAGCAGCGGGTTGCCATTGCCCGCGCTCTTGTCACGCGCCCCGCGATTGTCATCATGGACGAGCCGACCGGCAATCTGGACCGCGCCAATAGCGAGAACGTGCTCCAAATGATTCACGATGTGCAGCGCGAGACGGGGACGACGTTCATCATCGCGACGCACGACGCGGCGGTGGCCGAGGCGGCGCACCGCACGATTCGTCTGCTGGATGGGACGGTGGCGGTATGAGACCACGCATGTACTGGCGCTATGCCACGCGCTCTCTTGGGCGCGGCGGCCAGCATACGCTCTTCGCGATCTTCTGTGTGGCGGTGGGCGTGATGGTGATCGTCGCGCTGCAACTGGTTGGCCTGATGGTCAATGCCGCATTGACAGGCAACATCCGCGCGCTCAACGGCGGCGATCTGGCGGTGCATTCCGAGACGGGCATCAGCGAGGGGCAACTGGCCTACTTCGCACAGCTTCAGTCCGAGGGTATCATCTCCGCCTATTCACCCGCGATCATCGATGAAGCGACGACACCTTCAGGCGGCAGCTTGCAGCGCGTGAGCTTCTGGGCCGTCGATCCCGCGACCTTCCCGCTGGCTGGACCGATGCCGGTTATCGCGCCCAGTGGCGGCGAGACAGCGACACTCTTGCAGGCCCACGGCAGCGCTGTGGCGACGGACACTCTGATGGAGCGGCTACACCTCCACATTGGCGCTACGCTGCCGCTGACGATCAGCTCAGGCCGGGCTGGCAAAGTCACGATCACTGGCGAGATTGCCACCTCAGGCGTGATTAGCGACCGTGCCGACTTGCTGATGTCGCGGCAAACGTATGCCAGCTTTGTCAACCTGACTGGATCCCCAGCAGGCTATGGCTGGGTCTTCGTCAACGTGCCTGGGCACAGCGACACCGCAGCGGCGCGGGTGGCGGCGCAGGTTCACCAGCAGTTCCCCGATCTGGACACCACGACGGTTTCGCAGGCGCAGCAGCAGGTGCAATCCGAGATCGATGGCATACGGACGTTCCTGCGCATCATCGGGCTGCTGGCGCTGCTCATTGGCGGCGTGGGCATCATCAATACAATGCAGGTGCTGCTCCGTCGGCGGTTGCTCGAAATCGCGATGCTCAAGACGCAGGGCTACCGCCAGCGCCACCTACTGCTGATGTTCGGCATCGAGGCGTTGTTGTTGGGGATGATTGGCGGCATTGTAGGCGCACTGCTGGGCATCGGATTGAGCTTTCTGGTCCAGGCGCTGGTCGAGCGCGCCTTCTACCTCACCATTCCGACCATCATCGACCCTCTGACGGTGGCCTCTGGCGTTGCCATCGGGGTCGTTACGACGCTGATCTTTGGATTGCTGCCGATTGTCCGCACCAGCGCCGTGCGCCCGCTTGCCGTGTTGCGCGAGATGGGAGCGGAGGGCGCGCGCGCCAGCCGTATGGCGACTGTTGGTCTATTGCTGCTGCTCAGCGTGCTCTTCTTCCTGCTGGCGCTGGGCATTCTGGGCAATCTGATGGTGGCCCTGGCGGTCGTGGTGGGAGCAGGCCTCGCGCTGGGGCTGCTGACTGCTTTCTTCTCGCTTGTCGCGGGGATCATCAGCCACTGGCCAGTGCCGAGCCTGCATCGTAGCGCATCGCTGCTGGCGCTCGTACCGTTCCTGCTGATTGGTCTGCTGCTCCTGCGTCTCTCGGCCGGGTTTGGCGCCTTGTTGCTGGCGCTGGTCGCGGTTGCGCTACTGGTGGCATTCCTGCCACGGGCCGCCCGTGCTGAGACGCAGCTTGCGCTCCGCAATATTGGCCGGGCGCGTGTGAGGAGCGCGACGACGCTAGTGGCGCTCTTCGTGGGGGTGTTCGCCATCGGTCTGGGCCTGGTGCTGGGGCAGAATCTCAAAGACTTCCTCGCCTCGCGCAATGCCGCGGTCAACCAGGATAACGCCTACATTCTGGCGAACAGCCAGGATGCCCCGCTGGTCGCGGCGCAACTGGTGAGGCTTCCCAGCGTCTCCAATGAGCAGGTATCGCTGGCGGCGCCCGCGCGGCTCATCGCCATCGATGGGCAGCACACCCCGACGACTTCCGGGCCGAGTGAGACGGCGAATCTCACTGGCATCAATGGTTTCGATCTGGCAACGGGCAGCCTGCCGCCCGCGACTCTCGTGCGGGGCACGCAGGATGCTCACGCTGGACGGCTGCTCAAGGCCAGCGACGCCGGGACGCTCAATGCGGTCTTCCCGCTGAGCGAGTCGGATGCTCCATACAAGCTCAAGCTGGGTGATGACGTAGTGGTGGGCAGCCTTGACGGCAAAACGGCGCAGTCGCTACACGTCGTCGGCTTCTATACGGGTCTGGGAACGTTCGCGGGCCTCTCAGCCATCCTCGCCGATCGCGGTGTGGCGGCGACGCTGAGCAACGGGCATCCCTACACGATATTCGCGGTTCGCCTGCCCCTGGCGACGCAGAGTCAAGAGCTGCGGACCATCATGCAGGCGGTTCCAGGTGTTATCACGTTGGGTGATGCGGCGACACTCAACGACATCAATACCATTCTCAATAACATCGTAGCGGTGATCGAGGCGGTTGCGTCACTGGCGATGTTCGCCGGTCTGGTGCTGATTGCCAACACCGTGGCGCTGGCGCTGCTAGAACGCCGCCGTGAGCTTGGCATCCTCAAAGCAATCGGTCACACCAGTCGTGGCATTCTGGGCATGGTGCTGGCCGAGCAGGGTGTGCTGGCGATGATTGGCGCGTATAGCGCGCTCCTGGTGGTGAGCGTGGCCGCCGCGGTCCTGACGCAGATGACGTTTCACTCAACAGTGGGGTCCAGCGGCTCAGTCCCGATCACGCTGGCGCTCGCCGCGGCAACGGCTGCCCTGTGCATGCTCGTGGCGGGGAGTGTCGCATGGCGGGCGACGCGCATTCGTCCCATCGAGGTGCTGCGCTACGAATAGGCCTGGCCCAACGGAGTGCTACGGCTCGTCGGGGGTGGGCTGGTAGTCCCGCACGCTCCAGAACGAGCCGCTGTCCCGGTGATCGTGACCATCGTCCTCGTCAGGGTTCGGCAGGTCGTCCTCCGCCGAGGGAACGGGATAGAGGTCGAGACGACGCATCCGGCGGCGCGGAGCCAGCCACGGCGCGTTGCTGAGCGGTCGCGAGATTGGCGTTGGCGGCGGTGTGTCGCGCTCAACCAGCAGCGAAGGAATCGGGATGAGCCGTGGCGTAATTGACGGCGACTGGCTCTCGTCCTGATACATCAGATCGAGCCGTGGCGCGCGTAGCAGCGCGACGAGGTCATCCAAAGCGGTGCCGGTGTGCGCGGGCCATTCCGGCTCGATGCCAAGCCACTGGCGCTCCACGGCGCGGATGACGACACGCAGCGCGCCCTCCAGACGCAGGCGCTCTTCACGGTCGCGCTGGAGCACCTCTAAACGTGAGGCGGTATCCATGATAGTCTCTGCAAGCAGCCGGTACATGCCTTCGGTGGGGATGGCGTCGATACCATGCCCTTTGAGCGCCTGGAGGAGCGCCGATTCGAGTTTGCCAGTATCGTCCTGTACCTCCTGGCGGAACTGCGTCACCAGATTGCGCAGCACATCGGCCTCGTGACGCCGTGCCCGCGCGATGGCCAGGGCGCGCTCGCGGCCAGCCTGGATCGCCAGCAGGAGCCATAACGTCGCCAGCAGTCCGACGACGATGCAGACGACATCCAGCACGGCAGATGTGGTTGGGTCGAGGGTGACAATGGGAGCGATGCCGATGCTGATGTACAGCCCCGCGAAGATGGCGTAGATAGTCAGCGCTCCAATGGCGAGCGCGCTGGCAAGCGAGGCGCCCCCCAGCAGCAGCATGATCGCAATGAGCCCCGGAGCAAGGGCGAGCAGCGACGGACGCGGCCCAAGCGCCAGCATGGCCCACGCCAGCAGGCCAAGTTCGGAGACCAGCAGCGCATGCGGCGCGAAGCGCTTCAGCGTTGCGGACTCACTCAACAGATAGGCGGCAATTCCGCCAGAAACCGCGATCAGCACACCCACCAGCGACCACGTTCCGGAAGCGCTTGGATCGCCGGGCAGTCCATACAACGCCGCGAGCAGCCCCAGCAGCGCCGCGACGCAGTAATGGCAGATAATGACTGGCTTAAGCAGGTCCGCAGGCGGCAACGGCTGCGGACGATTTCGGCTCTTGCTGCGCACAGGCCAGGGAAGGTAGGGCAGGCGAGGATCGCTTTCCCAGACAAGGTCGGGCGCGAATGGCGGTTTGCGCCGCCGGTTACTATACCGGGCGGAAACCGGGCGGGTAATGATATTCGTCTGTTGCTGGGCCTTGCTGTCGCCCTCCGTATGTCCCTGATGTTCCTGGGGCTCGTGCTGCTGATTGTTCTGCGCCACCTGAGCGGTTGCTTGCGCCGCTTGCGCCACTTGTGCCGTTTGTGCCGCTTGGGCTGCAAGTCGGCCACGCCGCTGCCGGCGTTGCGTGGCGCTGCTGGTTGGAGCGTCTGCCCGCGATGCGCCGTTTGCGCTACTGGGCGCTTCCACGTCTGGCGCGGTATCTAAGACCGGCGGCTGGTCCGCCGGGGCGTTGTCATCGCGCCGCCGGTGCGCCATCACCGCGAGGGTGGGCATGCGCCGACCCGGCGCAGAGGCCGCGGGCGCGTCTTCGTCCGCGTGCTTCTCGCCGGATGCTGTGTTTGTACTGGCCTCAGGCTCCAGGCCATCTCGCGCCTGTACCGCCGGATTGTCGGGTTCAGGTGGTACGGTCGGTTCCGTTGGCTCGGTGGGCTCGGTCGGCTCCTCTGGGACTTCTGGCGTCTCAGGCGTTTCGGGGATTTCGGGCTCTTCTGGAGCCTCAGGCGTCACAGGGATCTCCGGTTCTTCCGGGATCTCTGGAATTTCTGGCATCTCCGGCACGTCCGGAGTCTCCGGCGTCTCGGGAATCTCCGGCTCGGGGATCTGGGGCGCGCCGGGCATCTCCGGCATTTGAGCAATCGCGGGCGCTTCGGGAGTCACGACCAGATCGGCCGGTGTGTTCGCTGGAGCCGAACTGGCTGTCGGCGCTGTGGCGCGCGCCCTGGGCGTCGCCTTACGCGCGGTCTGAGGCGTTGCTTTGGCGGAGGGCGTGGTGGCCTTGCGCCCATTCGATCTCGACTTCGAGGAGGACGCTGTAGACGTTGAAGTAGCCACTACCGGAGCGGCCGTTGTGGCCGTTGGTTTGGCTGTTGGAACGATAAGCTGGGGCGACCGCGACGATCCGCGCCTCTTGCGCGCGTTCGATGGGCTTGTTGCTGTGCCACCCGCGCCGTTGCCGGAGGGTTTTTGCCCCTTCCGTGGGGTCGCCTGGCGACTCTCAGTCGGCTTGCCGTCGTGTCGCTGCCTGCTCATCCTGCTCCCGCCTGTCCCCGCAAGTTGCGGATGCGCCGAGCTGGAACGCCCCGCATCCCGCATGTAGAACCACTTCCACCCCACCCGCCGCGAGAACTGTGCCAGCGCCGTCTGGCGCTCCAAGCGCCGTCACACCTTGACAGCGATTTCTGGCTATGTCATAGTGATATTCGGCAGTATGCCGCGTTGGCTTCATTCAGCGACTACTATCGCGTTGTCACGCAGTATACGTACCAGGCATTATAGCACCAATAGACTTGCTTGTTACGGTGTTGACGGAACGAGTAGGCGCGCCGAGCGTATTCTCAGAGAGTCCGGGGCTGGTGAGACCGGATAGCGCTGGCGCACCGAAAATCAGTCCCGAGCCGCCACCCGACTCTCCGCTCGCTGCGAGGGCAGGCGTGGCCGGAATCCCGTCCGTTATCATACGGGGGGACATGTACACGTGTCCCAATTGAGCGGATTGCTGCGCGCGCTCATCTATGTTAACGAACGAGCGGCCACAGCAGTCATTTCGGGTGGTACCGCGAGAGATGCTCTCGCCCCGTTGGGGTGAGAGCCTTTTTTATTGCGTGCGCTAAATGGGCGTTCCAGTCATCGCGACGATGAAGATGCTGGCCGGGACCAGGAAGGCGGGGAATTAGCGATGGACATGCAATCTCCAACGACGTTGCTCTATGCGACCGATAGCTATGTGCGCGCCTTCGAGGCCCGCGTGGTGGCGACGGATGGCCGCGCGGTAGCGCTCGACCAGACCGCGTTCTATCCCGGCGGGGGCGGCCAGATGGCCGACCGTGGCGAGCTGCTCGTCGAGGGGCGGCGTCTGCCCGTCAGCGGCATGAGCAAGCGCGACGGTGTCGTCTGGCACGAGCTGGCCGAGGACGCGGGCGATCCGCCGCTGGTGGGTGCGATGGTCACGGGTGAGATTGACTGGACCTTCCGCTACAACATGATGCGCACGCATACCGCGCTGCACCTGCTCTGCGGCCTCATCTTCCACGACTATGGCGCGCAGGTGACTGGCGGGCAGATGTATCCCGACCGGGCGCGGATGGACTTCGCCCTTGGCACGATGACCCCAGACTTCCTGCACGACATCGAGCGGAGCGTCAATACAGCGGTCGCTGAGGACCATCCGATCAAGGTCTATGATCTGCCCCGCGACGAGGCCATGCAGATTCCTGACCTGATACGTACCAAGATTAATCTGCTGCCGCCGGAGATTACCAGGATCCGCATCGTCGAGATCGTCGGTGTGGATCTGCAAGCGGACGGTGGCACGCATGTGCATAGCACGCGCGAGGTCGGCGGTATCAAGGTGCTGCGAACTGAGAATAAAGGCAAAGAAAACAAGCGCATGGAAATCGCTTTGACAAATGGAAATGATGGAGATAAAGCATGAGCGGACCGAAGAAAACACAACCGCGCCAGAGGGGCGCAACCAGCGCCACGAAGACGACGAGCGCGGGTGGGTCAACCAATGGGCGCAGCCGCGCAACGGGTAAAGGCGGCAAGGGCGCGGCAAAGAGCGTGAAAGCGTCGGCGGCCACTGGCCAGCTATTTCAGCCAGTGCCCGCGCCAACCCGCGTGGATTACCCGCTGCTGGAGCGTGACGTGCAGCAGTGGTGGGATGAGCACGATATCCTCAAGAAATATGTGACGCGCAACCAGCACGCCGAGAAGCGCTGGTCGTTCGTAGATGGCCCGATCACCGCCAATAACCCGATGGGCGTTCATCACGCCTGGGGGCGCACTTACAAAGACCTGTGGCAGCGCTTCAACACCATGCGCGGCTATCGGCAGCGCTACCAGAACGGCTTCGACAGCCAGGGACTATGGGTCGAGGTGGAGGTCGAGAAAGAGCTTGGCTTCACCAACAAGCGGCAGATCGAGGAATACGGCATCGACCGCTTCGTGGAGAAGTGCAAAGAGCGTGTGCTGCGCTACTCGGCGATCCAGGCGGAGCAGTCGATCCGGCTGGGCGAGTGGATGCGCTGGGACGACTCGTACTACACGATGTCGGAGGAGAACAACTACACCATCTGGGGCATGCTGCGCACCTGCTGGCAGAACGGCTGGATCTACCGTGGCCGCGATGTGATGCCATGGTGTCCGCGCTGCGCGACCGGCATCTCCGATATGGAGATCAACGAGGGCCGTCGGACGGTTCAGCACACCAGCGTCTACGTCCGCTTCCCGCTCGTAGACCGTCCCGGCGAATACCTGCTCGTCTGGACGACGACGCCCTGGACGCTGCCCGCGAACGTCGCCTGCGCCGTCAATCCCAAGTTGCCGTACGTCAAGGTGGAGCAGGATGGCGAGTTCTACTATCTCTCCGCCGACGTGGTTGGCAAGCTGAACAAGCTGCGCGGCCACGAGCATGGCGCGGCTAAGGTGGTGGAGACGCTCCAGGGGCGCGATCTGCTGGGCTGGCGCTACACCGGACCATTCGACGAGCTACCGGCCTGGCAGGCGGCGAACGCCGAGCATCGCGTGGTTCCGTGGGACGAGGTGACGGCGGCTGAGGGCACGGGCATCGTTCATATGGCGCCGGGGTGTGGCCGCGAAGACTTCGCCGTCTCGAAGGCTGAGAATCTCGCCGTCCTCGCGCCGGTGGATGAGAGCGGCGTCTATGTGGATGGCTACGATTGGCTGACGGGCATGTATGTCGGTATGGTGGCGCGCCCGATCTTCGACAATCTGCGCGAGAAGGGCTACTTCTACCAGACCGAGTCATACCAGCACGTCTATCCGCACTGCTGGCGCTGTGGCACCGAGCTGATCTTCCGGCTGGTGGTCGAGTGGTTCATCTCGATGCACGAGCTGCGCGAGCGGCTGCTTCGCATCACCAGCGAGATCCGCTGGATCCCGGCGTTTGGACTGGATCGCGAGCTTGACTGGCTGCGCAACATGGAAGACTGGATGATCTCCAAGAAGCGCTACTGGGGGCTGGCGCTGCCCATCTATCTCTGCGAGGACTGCGACGAGTTCGAGGTGATCGGCAGCCGCGAGGAGCTGCACGAGCGCGCCGTGGAGGGCTGGGAGACATTCGACGGCCATACGCCCCATCGCCCGTGGGTGGATGCCGTCAAGGTGCGCTGCGCGAAGTGCGGCGGGCTGGCCAGTCGCATCCCCGATGTCGGTAATCCCTGGCTGGACGCCGGAATCGTGCCATTCTCGACGCTGCACTATCGCGGCAATCGCGACTACTGGCGCGAGTGGTATCCCGCCGATTTTATCACCGAGGGCTTTCCGGGCCAGTTCCGCAACTGGTTCTACTCGATGCTGGTGATGGCCGCCGTGCTCGACGATTCTGCGCCCTATAAGACGGTGCTGGGCTATGCGACGCTGCTCGACCAGAACGGCGAGGAGATGCACAAGAGCAAGGGCAACAGTATCCCCTTCGACGAGGCGGCCCACATCGTCGGCGCGGATACCATGCGCTGGCTCTACGTCACCCACGCGCCGGAACAGGATCTGCGCTTCCTGCGCATCCCCAGCGAAGAGGAGGCGGCAGCGGCGCGGGCGAAGGGCGAGCCGCCGCGGCTCAGCGATCTGTGGATGCAGGCGCGGTCGGCGCTCGACAAGCTCTGGAACGTCTACTCGTTCTTTGTGACCTATGCCAACATCGACCAGTTCGATCCCACCACGCGCTCGCTGGCGGTGGCCGAGCGGAGCGACCTGGACCGCTGGGTGCTCTCCGAGCTACAGGCGACGGTTCAGCGGGTGACGGAGCGGCTGGCCGATTACGACGCCGAATCGGCCTCGCTGGCGGTGGCCGCCTTCATCGAGGATCTCTCGAACTGGTATGTGCGCCGGAGCCGCCGCCGCTTCTGGAAGAGCGAGGAGGACGCCGACAAGCGCGCCGCCTATCTAACGCTCTACGAGTGTCTGGTGACGGTGACGAAGCTGCTGGCCCCGATGACGCCCTTCCTGGCGGAGTCGCTCTATCAGAATCTGGTGCGCTCGGTAGATGCGTCCGCGCCGGAAAGCGTCCATCTCTGCGACTGGCCGGTGGCGGATGAGGCGCTGCTCTCGCCGCGGCTGCACGACGAGACGGCGCTGGTGATGCGGATGGTGAACCTGGGGCGCGCGGCGCGCGAGAAGGCGCAGATTCGGGTGCGCCAACCGCTTGGCGTGCTCTACGCCCGCGTCGGCAGCGAGCGGGAGGCTGAGGCGCTGCAACGGCTGGCGGGTCAGGTGCAGGAGGAGCTGAATGTCAAACGGCTGGAGTTGCTGCCAGCCGAGAGCGATATGCTCGTCTACGCGCTCAAGCCGCAGATGAAGGCGCTTGGCCCGAAGCATGGCAAGCTGGCGCAGAAGGTGCTGGCGGCGCTGCGGGCGGTTGATCCGCAAGCGGGCGCGGAGGCGCTGCGCGACGAGGGTGAACTGGTGCTCGATGTGGAGGGCCAGCCGGTGACGCTGCTGCCGGAGGAGGTGGAGATCGAGGCGGGCGCGCGTGACGGCTATGTCGCGGCGGAGGAGCGTGGCACGGTCGCGGTGATCGAGACGACGCTGACGCCGGAGCTGCTGGCGGAGGGGCTGGTGCGCGACCTGACGCATCTGGTGCAGGATGTGCGCAAGCACGCGGGGCTGGCCATCGAGGATAGCATCGAGACGTGGCTGATGACGGATGCCGAGCTGGCGGCGGTCGCCATCGAGTACCGCGACTACATCGAGGCGGAGACGCTCTCGAAGCGGCTGGTGGTGCAGAGCGACGGGCCATCGCTCTCGCCCTCGGGCGACGGTGTCTACACCGAGGAGATTCCAGCGGCGAAGCTCAACGGCCACGCGGCGACGGTAACCGTGCGTAAAATTCGATAGCCAGAAACGCCCCTCTATTCCGACATTTCGAGCGGAATGGAGGGGCGCGGTTTTAGCGGGTTGGTTAGCCTGCGGTGATCACATCGCCAGGGGCATAGGTAGCGGCAACGACGTCGAATGCGCCGATGGCTCCGTTGTCGCCCGTGTAGTAGGTGGCGCCGCGGCCATCAATGGCCATGACGGGACCTGCGCCCACGTTCTGCGCGCCGTTGGAACCGCAGAGAAGCGCGCTGTTCTCGCCAATGCCAAAGACGATAGCGCTCGGATGAGCCATCGAGAGGCCGTAAAGGCGGCCCCAGCGCTGGTCGGCGGTCAGACGCGGCTCGAAGGCGACGCCGTGGAGCAGGCCAAGCCCGGGCTGTACGTTGGCGTTGTCCGCGTGGAATGCGGCAATACCAGCGTCCTGCACGTTGGCTTTAGTCGGCTCGGGGATGGCGTCGTACCAGTCGCCCGCAGCGGCCGTCATGGCATGATCGGTCATGACGACGGGGGCGCTCGCAACGGCCTGTGCGACGAAGGCACGGAACGAGGCGTCGCCGAGTGGCGTCGCCAGGAAGGACTGGTCGCCCCCCACGAAGAGCACACCAGCCGCGCCATCAAGCTGATGAGGGTCGAGGCTGGAGGCGCCGTAGGTGAGCGAGAGGACGCTGTAGGGCTGCCCCTGCCAGCCCGCCTTGTTGAGCGCCTGAGTGTAGGTGTTCGTTGCTTGTTGACCGGCCGACGTAGAGGCATAGCCAGCAGCGACGACGACAATCTGCGAGCGGCC
>Ga0070683_100000901_pt1 | contig 22099 bp, 14 predicted proteins | sample KBSC713LmetaG_FD_64662 | JGI IMG/M metagenome (GOLD analysis project Ga0070683, IMG submission 64662) | Corn rhizosphere microbial communities from Kellogg Biological Station, Michigan, USA - KBS C7.1-3L metaG | ecosystem: Host-associated > Plants > Roots > Rhizosphere ... | reverse complement strand
GCAGCCGGGATGCGATAGTCGCTTTACAGCCTCATGATGACTGACTCGGGAAAACTCGGACGCAACGACCCGCGGTATCGCGCGACGGTCGAGAAGCGCTTCAACAAACGCTTCATCGCGAACCCCGACTACGTGCGCCTCGTCGGATCGACCGAGGGTATCGTCGCCGCGGTTTCGGACGCGGTGAAGGATGGAAAACGATTCGTCGCGACGAGCGGCGGTCATTGCCTCGAGGGATTCGTTTCCGATCCGGAGGTGCGCGTCATCGTCGATGTGTCTCCGATGAAGCGGGTCTATTACGACGATGCGATGCGCGCGATCGCTGTCGAGGCGGGAGCGACGGTTGGTGAAACGTTCCGCGCGCTCGCTGACAATTGGGGTGTCGTCGTTCCGCTCGGCGAGTATCCCGGGGTGGGGATGGGCGGGCACGTGGCGGGCGGCGCGTTCGGATTCCTCTGTCGCCAACACGGGCTCGCCGCGGACTATCTGTATGCGGTCGAAGTCGTGACGGTCGACGCCGATGGCCGAGCAGGCGCAGTCGTCGCGACCCGTGAGACAACGGATCCGAATCGAGAGTTGTGGTGGGCGCACACCGGCGGTGGTGCGGGGAACTTCGGCATTGTTTCCCGCTACTGGTTTCGATCGACCGACGCGACCGGTGATGACCCGACGACGATTCTTCCGCGAGCCCCCTCGTCGATCACGACGTTCAAGATCGAATGGAGCTGGAGTGATCTCGACGAGCGATCGTTTCGGCGACTGCTCGTGAATCACGGCGAGTGGTGTGAGCAGAACAGCGATGTCGACTCGGCGAATGCCTCACTGTGGACCCTGTTAGAGATTCATCGAAAGCAATTCGGCACGATCGTCGTGCGCGGCGTCAGCACGGCGGGCGACGGGGCCGAGCGACAGATGCGCGCGCACGTTGCGGCGTTGGCCGCCGGCGGCGCTGCGCCAAGCGCGCCGGAAGTCGAGCGATTGTCGTGGCTCGGTTTTGCGCTCAACCCGTTGCCCGAGTTGTTCGGTATGCCGCCGGGTGGCGTCAGCGTGAAGGTGAAGGACGCACTGCTCAAGAAACGCATCACGGATCGACAGATCGGCGTGGCGTACGACTACATGACGCGCGACGATCACGACGTCATGGGCGGAGTGTTTGGGATGGCGACGTACGGTGGTCGGGTCAACGCCATCGCTCCTAATGAGAGGGCTGCACCGCAACGGAGCTCGATTCTCGACACGGCGTGCAACACGGGTTGGATCGATCCGGAAGACGCCGAGAAGAACCTTCGATGGGTCCGAGACTTCTATCGCGATCTCTTTGCTGATACCGGCGGCGTACCGGTACCGAACGACCAGTACGATGGGGCGCTGATCAATCATCCGGACACCGATCTCGCGGATCCCGAGTTCAACGGGTCGGGGGTTCCGTGGTCCACGATCTACTATCAAGGGAACTATCGGAGGCTACAGGACGCGAAGCGTCGCTGGGATCCGAACAATGTCTTTCGGCACGCGTTGTCGATTGGGTCCAGTGCGGAATAGCGGAACTACAGAACAGCGGAACAACGGAACCCCGGCTCTTGACGCAGAGGCGCAGAGGACGGCGGAACGACGGTTTCTTGAAAAGCGAAAAAAACAGCTTTCTGTAATTCCTCTGCGCCTCTGATTCGACGGCGCGACCGAAGCGCTGCAGATCAGTCTGCGTCAAAAATGGGGTATGGCGTTACGCCGTTCCGGTTCCGTATTCCGCTATTACGGATGACGGAAGAAACCCTGTTCCGGGATGACAGGACGACCCGTTGGCGGTAGGTTCTTGCTCCCTCCCAACCGCCCGCCTCCCGACGGTTCACATTGCGCCACATACGCCTCGCAGGATTGGCGTCACTCGCTGCGCTCGCATCGTGCAGCGGCGGCGACCACGCCGGACGTCCCATCATCGGCGTCGTTCAAGTCTCGTCGCTGATTCAGCTCGACGAGGCTCGTGAAGGATTCTATAAAGCCCTCGCCGACTCCGGCTTCATTCGCGACGTCAACGTCACCTTTCTCGAGCGAAACGCGCAGGGCGACATCCCGACGCTGTCGCTCATCATGAAAGAGTTCGTGCAGAATCGCGTGACGCAAGTCGCGACGATCGCCTCGATCACGACGATCACCGCGATGAAGGTCATCACCGACCGGCCGATCATCTTCGGCGGCGTCGCGAATCCGTACGTCATCGGTGCGGGAACGAGTCCGACATCGCATCGGCCGAATGTCACCGGCGCGGAGATTCCGCTCCCAGTCGACTCCGCGCTCGCGCTGGCCGTCGAAGCGTTCCCCAAAGTCACGACCTGGGGGACGCTCTACGATCCCGCCGATCCATTCGCCGAGCATTACCTCGGTATGGCGAAGCGCGAGGCTGAGAAGCTGCACATTCAGTTCCTGACTGCCGCGGCGACGAGTCCGGCCGACATCGGGCCTGCGACGCAAGCGCTTCGCGCACAAGGCGCCGGCGGCATCATGCAGATCCCGAGCGTCATGATCGGCGGCGGCTACTCCGCGCTCGTCAAGCAGGCACGCGAATCTGGAATTCCTGTCGTGTCATCGAACACGGGATATCAAGGGTCGCCGCTCGCGCTCGGCGCAAGCTTTTACGACAACGGATACGCGCAGGGATTGTTGATGATCAAGGTGCTGCGAGGCGCGAACGTCGCGACGCTTCCGTTCAGCAAATCAGCAAATCCTAAACTCGTCGTGGATCTCGGGGCCGCGAGGGACTTCGGGATCACGATCCCTGACGCGATCGTCAGACGCGCGTCCGAAGTGATCAAGGCGGCGGGCGATACATCCGGCGGCAAGCCGGCAGCGGCGCCGACGACACGGCACGCGGCGGCTTGGGAATATTGGTTCTCGGCGTTCGTGCTCGGACTCGCGTTCGTTCCACTGGCGTGGGCGATCTATATTTCGTCGCGCGTTCTACGATTTCCCGATATCACTCCCGACGGCAGCTTTCCACTCGGCGCGGCGGTCGGCGCATCGCTCATTCTCGCCGGCTTCGATCCCTTTCTTGCGACCATCGCGGCGTTCTTGGCGGGAATGGGTTCCGGCTACGTGACCGGTCTTCTGCACACGCGGCTGCGTGTCGCCGAGTTGCTCGCGGGGATTCTCGTCATGACGGCGCTGTATTCGGTGAATCTGCATGTGATGGGTCGTTCGAATCTGTCGCTGCTCGACAAGCCGACGGTGACGTCGCGTCTCCACTCGATGGTGCCGAGCAGCGCCGCGTGGTCGATCGACATGTCGTTCGCAGTCGTGTTCTTCGTGCTCGTGGTGGTGCTCGGAATCGTGTTCGCGTGGTTCCTTCGTACAGACTTCGGTGCTGCGATGCGCGCGGCCGGCGACAATCCGGCGATGATCAGCGCGCAGGGCGTCGATCGGCGAGGGATGGTCGAGCTGGCGCTCGCGCTCTCGAACGGACTCGTCGCGTTTTCCGGTGCGCTCGTCGCGCAGTACCAAGGATTCGCGGACGTCAGCATGGGCGTCGGGACGCTCGTCGCTGGAATGGCGGCAGTAATCCTCGGCGAAACGTTGCAGCCGCGTCGTTGGCGACTCGCAGGAACGATCGTCATGGCCGCGGTTGGCGCGATCGTATTTCGCTGGTTGATCGCTCTCGCGCTGCGCATTGGACTAAGCCCCACAGATCTCAAGCTCGCGACCGCGGCGTTCGTGCTCATCACCCTCGCGTTGCCGAGGTTCGGATTCGGCCGCCGACGAATGGAGGCCGCGCGATGATCGAGATCTCACGGTTGGAAAAAACCTTCAAGCAGCCCGGCGGCGAACGAGCAATCGCGCTTCGCGGCGTCGACCTCGAAATTCCTGCCGGTCAGTTCCTTACGGTGATCGGCAGCAACGGCTCGGGAAAGTCGACCATCCTCAATCTCATCGCCGGAACATTCCTCGGCGACGCAGGCACCATTCGCATCGCGAACAACGACGTCACGCGGTGGCCGGAACACAAGCGCGCTTCGCTGATCGGGCGTGTGTTCCAGGATCCGTTCAAAGGAACGTGTCCATCGATGACCGTCGCCGAAAATCTTCGATTGGCGGAGCTGCGCGGAAAGCGCCGCGGGCTGCGGCTCGGACTCAACAAAGCGTCACTCGAACGATATCGCGACGGACTCGCGTCTCTCGGCATGCGTCTCGAGGATCGTCTGCAGGCGTCGATGGGAACGCTTTCAGGGGGACAACGTCAAGCGATCACTCTGTTGATGGCGACGCTGACTCGTCCCGAACTTCTGCTTCTCGACGAGCACACTGCTGCGCTCGATCCTCGCGCCGAAGAGCAGATCATGCGCGTGACGGAGCAGCTCGTCCGTTCGCAGAATCTCACGGCGCTGATGGTCACCCACAGCATGGAGCAGGCGGTGAAGTTCGGCGATCGGACGATCATGATGCATCGCGGGTTGATCGTCGCGGACTTGTCGGGTGAAGAGCGGAAGGGCGTCACCGAGGCAGACCTGCTCGTGCGGTTCGCGGATCTGCGGTACACGGCTGAAATGCGCGTCACGCGGGAGCTGATGGCGGCGCGAAAGTAGTCATCCCGAGCGTTCTTTTGTCATCTCGAGCGTTCTATTGTCATCCCGAGCGTTCTATTGTCATCCCGAGCGCTCTTTTGTCATCCCGAGCGCTCTTTTGTCATCCCGAGCGTAGCGAGGGATCTCTTTCACTAAGTCAGTTGAAACAGCCTTGGCTGGAAAGCGATCCCTCGTCGCTTCGCTCCTCGTGATGACTGGGGGAGAAACCCTCGTCGGGATGACGAGAAGTATCCTCCTCTCGCCGGCGCGCGTAACGTATGTCATGGAGCAGACCGCACAGCCGACCGGCATCTTCGAGGCGCGATATGTCGCCTTTCTCGAGACCATCGTGACGCTTCGACCGAAGCTCCACCGGTACTGCGCGCGGATGACCGGCTCGGTACTCGACGGCGAAGACGTCATGCAGGACGCACTATTTCAGGCGTACAGAAAGCTCGAGCAGTTCGACGAGAATCGTCCGCTCGCGCCGTGGCTGTTTCGCATTGCGCACAATCAGTGCATCGACTTCCTCCGCCGCCGCGACGTTCGCGAAGGCGCCGAATCGGAGGCGCTCGTCGAGGACGCTGTCGAGCCGGTGGAGGCTGTCGGCCACGGCCTCGACAAGGCGATCGAGCATCTCGTGCTGTCGCTGCCGCCGAAAGAGCGTGCGTGCGTTCTGCTCAAGGATGTCCTCGACTATTCGCTCGAGGAGATCGCGGAGCTCGTCGACTCGACCGTCGGCGGTGTGAAGGCCGCGCTCAATCGTGGACGCACGAAGCTCGCGGCTTCAAAGCGCGTCGAGCCGGTCGAGAGACCTGCCGAGAACCCACCGCGGATCTCGCCGCTTCTGTCGCTCTATCTCGAGCGATTCAATCGTCGCGATTGGGACGGACTCCTCGAGCTCATCTCTGCCGATGCGCGGCTTCGCGTTGCGGATCGCTACTTCGGCGACGTCGCGAGCGCACCGTACTATAGCAACTATGCGAAGCGACAGACGCCATGGCGGGCGTCGATTGGAGCTGTCCATGGTGAGGCGGTGATCGTCGTGTTCCAGCCGCGCGACGGCGTGTGGAATCCCGCGTCGCTCGTTCGGATCGAGGAGCGCGAGAATCGTGTCGCGCGCATCGTCGACTACAATCACTGCCCGTGGGTGTTAGCCTCGGCCGAGTTGGTCGTCGAAGCGCCGGTCTAACGTATCCTCGCGCGATCGTCGTTCGTACCAAGAACGACCGCCCCGCAACCAGAGGATACGATGAAGACGACACGACAAGTGATGGTTCGCTACAAGACGAAGCCGGATCGCGCCGCGGAGAATGAGAATTTCATAAAGCATGTGTTCGCCGCGCTCGATCGAACGAAACCGCCCGGCATTCAATACAGCTCGTACCGGCTCGCGGACGGCGTGAGCTTCGTGCACGTAGCCTCGTACGAGATGGAAGAAGGCAACAATCCGCTGACCTCGATCCCGGAGTTCAAGGCGTTCACGGCCGGCGTGAAGGATCGATGTGAAGAACCACCGGTCACCGTCGAAATGACGGTTGTGGGGCGATACAGCGCCTAGCAACTTTGCTCCAACAAGGAGCGACGAATGCACATTGCCGATCCGCGACAAGTCCCTGTTGGCGTCTACCTCTACACACTCCATCCGACGCGCCTCGAGATCATGACCGGCGGCGCGACGCCGGACGAGCAGATGGCCGCGGCTCGGCACTGGGTGTACTCGCAGGACCTCCTGAGGCGGGGCGTCCTCGTCTTCGCTGGACGAACGCTCAGTCGCGACGCGTCGAGCTTCGCGAGCTGCATCATTCGCGCGGAGTCCGACGAGGCCGCGCGAAGAATCATGGAAGACGACCCCGCCGTGGCCGCCGGCGTCTTCTCGGCGAAACTGTTTCCGTTTCAACCGATGCTCATGGGAGACTGGCCGCCGGAGCAGGCCACCATGCAATAGATATCCGGCGTCTACCACCTTTCCTATTGCTTTCCCATATGTGAGGGCATAGGGTTGAGCTTATGGCGACCATTCAGCAGGGCACGCTCGCCCTCATGATCCTCACGACGCTCGAAGGCCTCGGCCCACTGCACGGCTATGGCATCGCGCGGCGCATCGAAGAAACGAGCAAGAACCGGCTCGTCCTCAACTACGGCACACTCTATCCAGCGCTCCTCAAGCTAGAGCAAGCGGGGTTCATCAAGGCCGAGTGGAGTGTGTCCGAGAACAATCGGCGGGCGAAGTTCTACGCGCTGACCGCCGCCGGACGACGGCAGCTCGCGCGCGAGAAGAAGGAATGGAACGAGACCGCTGATCTCCTCGCGTCGTTCCTCTCGTTGAGACCCGAGGGAACATGAGCCGGTTGAGAATGCTGGCGTCGCGGATCGCTGGAATGTTCGCCGACAAGCAGGCCGCTGACGCTTCACTCCGCGAAGAGCTCGCGGCGCATCTCGAGATGGAAATCGCCGAGAACGTGCGTCGAGGGATCGCACCGGCCGAGGCAAGACGAATGGCGCTTGCTGCGAGCGGAGGTTTTACGGGCGCTGTCGAATCAGTCCGCGATCAACGCGGCTTGCCAATTCTCGAAAGTGTCGCGGCAGACGTTCGCTTTGCGGCTCGAACACTTCGTCGCTCGCCCGCATACACACTCGTCTCCGTCGCCACGCTCGCCGTCGGCATCGGTGCGACGACGGCGATCTTCAGCGTTGTGAGCGGAGTGCTGCTCCAACCGCTGCCATATCCGAACGCCGATCGGCTCATGTCGCTCACCTCGATGTTCAACGGCTCCCCGATGGCCGTTTCGGCGCCCGACTTCGACGACTGGCGACGCACCGCGCGCTCGTTCTCGGGCGTCTCAGCCGGTTTCACGACCACGACGGTTCTCACTGGGAGCGGCGACGCGACACAACTGGATCAAGCACGCGTCTCGGCGAATGCGTTCGACGTTCTCGGAATTCATCCTGTCATCGGGAGGGCGTTCGTCGTTGGCGAAGACGAGATTGCGGCGCCGCGTGTCGCGATCATCAGTGAACGAATGTGGCGGACGCGCTTCGGGGCCGATTCGTCGATCGTCGGCCGTGCCATCATCCTCGACGGATTTCCGACGACCGTCGTCGGCGTCGCGCCGTCGGCAATGCGGTGGCCGGAACGCGTCGACGTCTGGCTCACGACGCGCTTTACCGAGAAGGATCTGTCACAGGCGTCGCGTGGCTCACGCTACCTCACGGTGGTCGCGCGTCTGAACTCTCGATCAACGCCGAGCAGTGCGAACGACGACATCAAATCGCTCGCGAAGCATTCCGAGTCCGTCGATCCGCGACATAACAAGAACGTCGGCGCGCGCGTCGATCCACTTCTCTCGAGCATGGTCGACGACGTCCGAGCTCCGCTCTTCGTTCTCCTCGGCGCGGTCGGATTCGTTTTGCTCATCGCGTGCGCGAACGTTGGAAGTCTCGCCCTCGGCCGACTCGGAGCGCGCGAGTCCGAGCTCGCGATGCGAACGGCGCTCGGCGCATCGCGTTCGCGGATCGCGAGGCAGATGCTCACCGAGAGTCTGATCGTCGCGCTCGTGGGCGGATTGCTCGGGCTGGTGCTCGCGAACTTTGCAACCAAAGCGCTGATTGCGATCGCCCCGAGCGATTTGCCGAGGTTGTCGGATGTTCGGATTGATGTGTCGGTTGTTGCGTTCGGGTTTCTCGCGACGCTTCTCACCGCCCTTCTCTTCGGCGTCGCTCCCGCCCTCTACGGCGGCACAGGCGATCTTCGGGCTCGGCTCGTTTCGGCGCGCGGATCCATTGGCCGTCGCTCGGCAGCACGTTCACGACAGGCGTTGGTCGTCACCGAAATTGCTCTCGCGATCGTCCTTCTCGCCGGCGCGGGTCTTCTTCTCAGAACGATCGCGCAGCTACGCGGCGTAGATCCCGGTTTCCGCGCCAAAGACGTCTACACGTTCAGCATCGGCCAACTTCCACATCGATACGCGACGCATGAACAGGAGATCGAGCTCACGACCGCGATGCTCGATCGACTGCGACACGTGCCCGGTGTGAGCGCGGCCGATGTCTCGTTCAGCCTTCCGCTCGACGCCGGCGGTCCGCAGTTCACGTTCAAGATCCAAGGACGGCCCGACGGCAGCGGACTCAGTGAACCGCGCGCGCAGGCTCGATCCGCCGGCATCACGTACTTCGCGACGATGGGGATTCCGCTGATTCGCGGACGACTGTTCACCGACGCTGATCGCGGCGGCGTGCCCGGCTCCGGAGTCATCCTGATCAGCGCCGACCTCGCGAAGCGCTATTTCCCAAACGAGGATCCGATCGGCAAAACGATCGAGACCGGATGGGGCGGTCCCGGTTGGCCCGGACAGAAGTTCGGTGGAACGATCGTCGGAATCGTCGGCGACGTTCGCCAGCGCGCGCTCGACGGCGGACAGTTGCCGCACATGTACATGCCGTACGCGCAGTGGCCGATCGACGAATACAGCGTTGTCATTCGGTCGAGCGCCGGCGCGGATCGAACGTTCAGTGCGGCCCGCTCGATTCTGCGCGACCTCGATCGAGACATCGCGATGAGCGACGCACGTTCGATGACGGAGATCGTCGACGCGTCGATGGGCCGCCGGCATTTCTATCTGGTACTACTCTCGGCCTTCGCGGTCGTCGCGCTGTTGCTCGCGACGATTGGCGTCTACGGCGTCATGGCGTATGGCGTCGAGCAGCGACGGCAAGAGATCGGCGTCCGCCTCACGCTTGGCTCAACTCGTCAGAGAGTTCTCATGATGGTGCTTGGCGACGGGCTTCGTCTATCGATCGTCGGCGTGGCGATCGGACTCGTCGCGGCCTTCGGCCTCACGCGATTGCTGAGCGGATTGCTGTACGGCGTCGTGCCGACTGATCTCACGACCTTCACGATTGTGCCGGCAATTCTGTTCGCGGCAGCCGTCTTCGCGAGTCTCATCCCTGCGAGCCGTGCCGCCGCGGTCGATCCCGTCGAGGCGATTCGGTCCTGAGTCATCCCGAGGAGCGTAGCGACGAGGGATCGCTCCGCTAAGGGCAGTTGTAACAAGCCTTGGCTGGAAAGCGATCCCTCACTGCGTTCGGGATGACTTATGGCTGCCGCCGAGCGCGCTTTGCTTCATAAAGACGTTCGTCCGCGTCCGCCATGATCGCTTCGAGCGACGCTGCGGGACTCATCGACTCGGCCGAGAGATCTCCGACGCTCGCCACGCCGACGCTGAGCGAGATCTCGTAGCGGCGGCCGACCGCCGCGGCGGCGCCATTGGCCCTCGACAGCTGATATTCGATTCGTTCTCGAATTCCGGTCTCGATTCGCGCGAGAAGATCGACGCCATTCGCATCGACGGACTCTTGGAGATTCGTCGGCAGCACCAGCACCGCGAACTCATCACCGCCGAGGCGGCCGATGACGTCCGCGCCACGGAACGCGGCGCGGAGCACTTTGCCGATCGAACGCAACGCTTCGTCGCCTTCGGCGTGGCCGTGCGTGTCGTTGATCTGCTTGAAATCGTTGACGTCGATGTAGGCCAGCAGCGCGCTGCGACGCTCGCGCATCGCGCGCTGGCACTCGCGCTCCGCTGCGGCGATGAAGCCACGGCGGTTTGCGACGCCGGTGAGATCATCGACGAGCGCGAGTGCCCGCAAGGTATCCTCGGACGCCTTCTGCGCCGTGATGTCTCGAGCGGTGATGGCGATGCCGTCGCCGACGCGAACGATCTGCAGCCACGCCCATTGATACGGCCAGTCGGCGCGTGGAATGCGATACTCTGTGGTGTACGGATTTCCCGTCTCGACGACACGCGCGCAGATGTCGAGGAGTCCGCGCTTTCGTGCTTCGCGAAATAAGACGCTCGCTGATGTGCCGACGATATCGTCGCGCGTCGTGCGAGCGAGTACGAGCGCTTGGCTGTTACAGTCAGCGATGACGAGGTCCGCGATCGATCCATCGTCGCCGCGAACCGTGCGCAGGATGTACATCGCGTCCAGGCTCGCTTCGATTGCGCCGCGCGTCCGCGCCTCGCTTTCTCGCAGCGCTTTCTCGGCTGTCATGCGCTCGCGAAGATCGCGCATGATCGCTGTGAAATACGGCGCTTCGCCCGGTACGAGACTCGGATGTGCGACGAGCGCCATCGAGACGGGGATCGTCTCTTTCGTCGACGTCAAGAGCATTGCATCGCCGGCCCAACGTCCGTCGCGAAGCGCCGCGGGGTATGCCTCGGTCACGAGACGCGCGATCGATTCCGCCGGATGGAAATCCTTCGCGTTCAAACCGCGCGCTTCCGCTCCATCGGCGATGCCAAGGAGTCGTCGGCCGGCGCGATTCATGTACTCGAGCGAACCGTCGGCCCGCGTGGTCGCGACGAAGTCCCCGGTCGACTCGATCAGCGCGACCAGTCGCGCGCGGTCAGCCTCGGCGCGTCGTTCCGTCGTGACGTCGCGATAGGCTGCATGGGTGCGAAGACAACGGCGACCGCCAGGCGCTCTCGGATCGTCCACCATTTCGGCTCGCGCGCGTCCGCGGCACACGACACGCTGGCCGTGAGCTCCAACGAGCACTGCCTCGAACTCCGCCACGTGTTCACCGGCGTGCAATCGACGTCCGGCTTCGATGAAGCGCGGCCGATCATCCGGCACGACGAGCTCGATCGCCTGCATTCCGACGGCGTCGTCGAGTGTGAAGCCGAGCGTGTCGAGCCAGGCCTGGTTTGCGAACGTGATCCGGCCATCGGCGTCAGCCGCGCACACGAGCTCCGTCGTGTCGTCGAGAAGCGCGCGCAACTCGTTCGACACGTGCGACAACGCATTCGCGGTCGTTACGAGCTCGATCTCGGCGACGACGGCAACGGCGAGATCCTGCAATGTCTCGAGGTCCTCGGCGGTCCAAGCGCGAGCGTGGTCGTCGATCGCGCAGAAGCTTCCGAGTACGTGGCCTTGAGACGTGCGCAGTGGGACGCCGGCATACGCGACGACCCCGAGCTCCTCGATCGCGAGGTTGTCGCAAACGAGCGGGTGGCTTGGAGCGTCGTCGATGATGAAAGGGGCGTCCCGCTCGACAACGTGTCGGCAGAACGAATGGGAAAGCGGCGTTCCGCGCTGAGTCGCCCAGGGCTCTGCGACGCCGACCGCCGACGCGAAGAACTGTCGGTCAGTGTCGACGAGCGAGACGGTTGCCGTTGGCACGTTGAGAAGCCGAGCGGCGAGCCGGGTCAGTCGGTCGAGCGCCTCGCGAGTCGGGCCGTCGACCAATCCCGTCGCGCGCAGTGCCGCGAGGCGCGCGCGATTCTGCAGCCGGGACGCCCCGTCCTTTGGGACGGACGGGCCGACGATTGTGGGAGAGGTGCGGGCGGCGCGAGGCATGTCGTACAGACACGGGCGGGAAGACTTCAAGCAGGGACGAATGAGCGAAGGGAACGCCACCGGTTTCGCCACAAAGATTGGCGCGCCGATGGATTTCGCCGCGCGAGGCTGCAAATTGGCCGACAGAGCGTCCCCGATTGTTTGGTTTCAACTTCCTCCCGCCGGGGTTCTGTATACATGCCAACAGGCAATGACCCGCTTTCACGGCGCCAGTTCATGGCGTTTGCCGCGGGAAGTCCGGTCCTCGCGCGCAGCGGTCTCGATTTAGAGTTTATAAAATCCTTAATCCACGGCGGAGCGCGCGGCCAAGCGAAGGGCCTCGAGATGATTCACGCGGCCGCGCAGGAGCCGGAGCTCATCTCTTCTGCGGCCGAGGCGCTCGACGTGTTCGACTTCGAGCCGGTCGCGAAGAAGAAATTACCGGGAGCCCATTGGGGGTATCTCGCGACCGGAACCGATGGCGATGAGACGATTCGCGCGAATCGCGAGGGCTATGCGAGGTGGGACCTTCGCGTGCGGCGACTGGCCGATCTCAGAGGACTCGACGCGTCCGTCGACATTCTCGGAACGAAGTATCCAACGCCGATCATTGTAAATCCCCTTGGCAGTCAGCGGGCCTTTCATCCGGAAGGCGAGATCGCGGTGGCGCGTGCGGTGAAGGCGAAGAACCATCTGATGGTGTTATCGACGGTCGCGACGTCGAGCATCGAGGATGTCATGGCGGCGCGCGGCGCGCCGGTCTGGTTCCAGCTCTACCACCAAGAGGATTGGAACCAGACGAAGCAGATGGTAAAGCGCGCCGAGCGTGCGGGCGCGCCGGTGGTCGTCTTCACTGTCGATCTGATCGGCGGAAGCAATCGCGAGACGATGATTCGCGAGCGAGCGCGCGACTCGCGGACCTGCACGAATTGCCACCTCGGCGGTGCGCCGATGCCTGGCGCGACTGGTCGAGTCAACGAGCAGCGAGACAATCGTCGAAAGCCGGCGATCGCGGACCTCAAGCCCGATACGCCGAGTCCGGAAGTGGGGACGCCAACATGGGATTTCGTGAAGCGCCTTCAGGACTCCACGTCGATGAAAGTGTTCATCAAAGGCATTGTCACGCGCGACGACGCGGAGATCGCCGTTCACAATGGAGTGAACGGGATGTTCGTTTCGAATCACGGGGGACGTGCGGAAAACAGCACGCGCGCGACGATCTTGAGCCTGCCGGAAGTGCTCGAGGGAGCTCGCGGGCGCGTGCCGGTGTTCGTCGACGGCGGCATTCGTCGCGGAACAGACATCTTCAAGGCGATGGCGCTGGGTGCAACGGCGACGGGAATCGGACGCCCGTACATCTGGGGTTTAGCGTCGTTCGGGCAGGAAGGCGTCGAGACGGTGCTGGCGATTCTTCGGAAAGAAACCGAGATGACAATGCGTCAGGCGGGGGCGCCGACGATCAAGTCGATCACGAAAGCGCATATTGTTCCACACGGAACGTGACCACAAGCAATCCGAGGCCTGCCCTGGGGCGCGAAATAAGAGGGTGGGGCGGAAATGCAACTGCAGATAATGCCGGCTGTCGCCGATTGTACGCCGATCACACCTCGGGATCTTTCCATGTTAAAGAAAACGCATGCGCATAATTAAACAGATCACACTGGCGATTTCGCTTACCGCCTTCTCGACGATCCGCCAGGCCGCGGCCCAGCAAAATCCGACGTGGACCGAAGCCTTCTCGCCGTTCCATATCGCCGGCAATCTCTACTACGTCGGCACGCGAGGGCTGGCGAGCTACCTGATCAAATCCTCCGACGGACTGATTCTGATCAATAGCGATCTTCCAGAGAACGTCCCGCAAATCAAAGCGAGCATCGAACAGCTCGGATTCAAGTTCAGCGACGTCAAAGTTCTGCTCATCAGCCACGCGCATTGGGACCACGACGCAGGCAGCGCGAAAGTCAAAGAGCTCACGGGCGCGAAGTACATGGTGATGGACGCCGACGTACCGGTCGTCGAATCGGGCGGCAAAGAGGATTTCCGCTACAGCGACGCGAAGTATCAGTATCCGCCGACGAAAGTCGACCGCGTGCTCCACGACGGCGATGAAGTAAGGCTCGGCGACGCGACACTCGTTGCGCACAAAACGCCGGGTCACACCAAAGGCTGCACGACGTGGACGATGAAAGTGAAAGAGGGCGCGAAGAGTTACGACGTCGTCATCGTCGGAAGCCCGAACACGAACGACTTCAAGCTCGTCAACAACGAGAAGTATCCGACGATCGCCCAGGATTTCGAGAAAGGATTCCGTGTGCTCAAGTCGCTGCCGTGCGACATCTTCCTCGGCGCGCATGGCGCGTATTTCAACATGGACGCGAAGTATCCGAAGTTCAAAGCAGGCGACACCTCGGTCTGGGTCGATCCCGCCGGCTACAAAGCATACGTCGAGAATCGCGAAAAAGCCTTCCGCGCGGAGTTGGCAAAACAGTCGGGCGGCTAATTTTATCGGATGACCGATCACCCCACGGGGCCGGTGTGGGAAGAGCGCTGGCACCCGCTGCGAGAAGAGTGGGTGATCGTCGCCGCACATCGCCAATCTCGACCCTGGCTCGGCGCTGTCGTTGGATCGTCCGCCGAGGCCGCGCCCGAGTACGTCGCGGATTGTTATCTCTGTCCAAGAAACCCGCGCGTCAGCGGCGCGGTGAATCCCGATTATCGCGGCGTCTTTGTTTTCGACAATGATCATCCATGCGTCGGCGAGCTTGCGCCGACGTTTCAGCAGCCAGAGTCGCCGTACCAAGCTCGTCGCGCGAACGGCGTCGCGCGCGTGATCTCCTATTCGCCGCGACATGATCTGACGGTCGCGCAAATGTCGGTGAGCGAGGTCGCGTCGATCGTCGACCAGTGGCGGCGAGAGACTCGCGACCTCGGCGCGCGCACTGAGGTGAATCAGGTTCTGATCTTCGAGAACAAAGGCGACGTCGTCGGCGTGTCGAACGCGCATCCGCACGGGCAGATCTACGCGACGAATTTCACTTGGAAGACCTTCGACATCGAGCTCGAGGCGCAGCGTCGCTACTCGCGCGAGAATGGACGCGCGCTCTTCGCCGACATCATCGACGCCGAGCGTCGCGATGGGCGCCGAGTGTTGTTCGAGGACGAGAATGCGATCGCGTTCGTGCCGTACTTCGCCCGCTATGCATACGAGGTCTATGTCGCGCCGAAGCGTCGCGTCTCGCACGTCTCGCTGCTGACCGAGATCGAATCCGAGTCACTCGCGGCCGCGCTGAAGAACGTGACGGTGCGATTCGACAATCTGTGGAAGCAGTCGTTTCCATACGTCATGCCGCTGCATCAGGCGCCAACGGATGGCGGCCACTACGACGACTTTCATTTCTTCATTGGCTTCCTGCCGCCGCTTCGCCGACCGAACACCCTCAAGTATCTCGCGGGGCCAGAGATTGGCGGCGGGAATTTCTTGAGCGACACGTCGCCGGAAGAGAAGGCGGCTGAGCTACGCGCGCAGTCGACGACGCATTATCTCGAGTCCGGAACGAAATGATTCGCGACGCTGCCGCGCTCCTCCTCGACCTTCGGTCCATTCACGCCGCGATCCGCAGCGCCGTTGTCGACGCGTGTGAGGCCAGTGCACTCGAGCAGCTTTCAGCGCCGGTTGCGGAAGAGGCCGGAGACACGATTTTTGCGATCGATCGCGTCTCGGAGACCGTATTACTCTCGCACTTCGAACGGCTGGCCGAGTCGAGATCGTTCGTCCTGATCGCCGAGGGACTTGGGCAGACGGGCCGCGTCGTCTTGCCGCGTGGAACGAAGGATGACGACGCCGAGCTCCGAATCATCGTCGATCCGATCGATGGCACGCGCGGGATCATGTATCAGAAGCGCTCCGCGTGGATTCTGACGGGCGTCGCGCCGAATCGCGGTGAAGGCACGACGCTCGCCGACATCGAGCTCGCGCTTCAGACCGAGATCCCGCTCGTGAAGCAGCATCTCTCGGACGCATTCTGGATCTCGAATGGCGTCGTCGGTGGTGAGCGCGTCAATCGGCTGACGGATGAGGCGACGGCGCTGACGCCGCGGCCGTCGCGCGCGGCGACCATCGCTCAAGGATACGGAGGCCTCTCGCGTTTCTTTCCGACGGGCCGTGACATACTCGCCGCCGTCGACGATCGCGTCATCGAGCGCGTGCTCGGACCGACGCCCGCTGGTCGCGCGCTCGCCTTCGAAGATCAGTATATCTGTACGGGCGGCCAGCTTTATGAATTACTCATGGGCCACGACCGGTGGATCGCGGATCTTCGGCCATTGCTCGACGCGCGTCTGCGCGCCGAGGGACGCGCGCTCGGCCTTGCGTGTCATCCGTATGACATTTGTACCGAGTCGATTGCTCGTGCGTGCGGCGTCGTCGTGACGGACGCGCGCGGACGCCGGCTCGATGCGCCACTCGATGTTACGACCGATCTCTCGTGGATCGGGTTTGCGAACACCGCGATTCGAGATCAGATCGCACCGACGTTGACCGATCTGCTCGTCGAGCACGGACTTCTCGACAAGACCAACGCGTGAGCACACGGCCGGACGACGCAACGCGATTCGCAGCTTCGCTCGCCGCGACGACGTTCTTCGCCCAGGGAGAACCGGTTTTCGTCGCGCGAGCGCCGGGTCGCCTCGATCTCATCGGCGGAATCGCCGACTACTCCGGATCGCTCGTGCTCGAGCTTCCGCTCGCGGCCGCGACGCTTGTGGCGGTCCAACGATCAAACGACCCGACGATTGTCGTGCAGAGCCGGGGAAATTCGGCATTCGGCTGGAGTTCGACAGCGGAATTTCCGCTCGAGATCATCACCGAGTCGCTCGCGGCGTCGGACTACGCGGTCGCGCGATTCGCGCTTTCTCACGACCGCAAATCGCGCTGGGCGGCGTACGTCGTCGGGACAATCGTCACGCTTGGCAGGGAGAAACAGTTCCGAACCGGCGGTCTGCGAATCCTCGTCGACTCGGCGGTGCCGGCCGGGAAGGGCGTCGCGTCGTCGGCCGCGCTGGAAGTCGCCGCGATGAGCGCCATTTGTGCGGCGAATGATTTCGAGATTGATGGTCACGATCTCGCCGTGCTCTGCCAAAAGACGGAGAACCTGGTCGTCGGCGCGCCGTGCGGCGTGATGGATCAGATGACGTCCACGTGCGGCGAAGAAAATCGTCTGCTCGCGCTGCGATGTCAGCCGGCGGAGATCACTGGACAAGTCGCTTTGCCCGAAGGGCTGGAGATCTGGGGGATCGACTCGGGCGTTCGGCACGAGGTCGGCGGCGCGGACTACAGCGGCGTTCGAGTCGGCGCGTTCATGGGCTACCGCATCGTCGCCGAGCTCGCCGGGCTTGCGATCACGAATAATTGGGACGGGCACGTCAGCGTCGATGACCCGAAATGGCGTGGCTATCTCGCGAACATTTCGCCGGACGAGTGGCGGCGTGAATTCCGCGATCGCATTCCGATCGAGATCGATGGCGGGACGTTTCTCGACAAGTATGACGGGATCACCGACACGGTGACGCAGGTCGATCGGCGCAGAGTCTACGCGGTTCGTCAGCCGACCGAGCATCCGATTTTTGAGAACGATCGTGTGTCGAAGTTCCAGCGACTGTTGGAGTCCGGCGCGCGGACCGAGTCGCAGCGAGCCGCGCTCGGCGAGTTGATGTACGAAGCACACGAGAGCTACAGCGCATGCGGGCTTGGATCGAATGGGACAGATGCGCTTGTCGGCCTTGTGAGAAATGCAGGGGCTGGATTGTACGGCGCAAAGATCACCGGCGGCGGAAGCGGCGGCGTCGTGGCGGTGTTGGCTCGCGCCGGGTCGAAGGCTGCGGTCGAGGCGATTGCGTCGAGGTACTCGCACGAGAGTGGGCGACCGTCGAGCGTTTTCGGCGGGTCTTCGCCGGGCGCGGCGGCGTTTGGATCGATGAAGGTCGACCTGTCGCGAGCAGCGGCAATGCGGAACCCCATTTCTTAACGCAGAGGCACAGAGGCGCAGATGTCGCAGAGGACGGCGCAACTGCGTCTTCTTGAAAAGTTTAGAAAAACACCGTTGTTCCGCATTCCTCTGCGACCTCTGCGCCTCTGCGCCAAAACCCCGGGTTCCGTAGTTCCCGCACTTCCGCAGCAGGACTAGCCGAGAAGCGTCCCGCGCGCACATTTCGTATAATGGATACGGACGCCGCCACCACGCATGTCTGACTTCCTTTCCCGTCGCGACTGGTTGAAAACCGTCGGCGCTGCCGGCGTCGGCGCGAGCGTGCCCGGTCATTTGATCGAAGCTCCGGCGGCCGAGGCGTTGGCGTCGGTCCGTAAGGCTCCTCAAGAGGGCGACATCGTCGAGCTCTATTCGACGAGCGAGGTGTTCATCCCGCCGCGCGGGCGCTCGTTTATGAAGTTCAGCTTCGACTTTCCGGAGCCCGGCGTCGTCTTCGGGGATCATCGCTTCAGCTTTCTCATCTACACCGACGAGAACACCTACTCGCTCGATCGGTCCCGCATGCAGGCGAAAGTCGATGGCGACTCGATGGAGGTCACCTGCGATCGGCTCGTCTGGGGCGGCGGACAGCAGACATCACCGGGGAAGCTGAACGCGACGTTCACGAAAACCGGCTCGACGATCGAGTGGTCGATCACCGCCGAGGCCGAGCATCCGATCAAGACCGTCACCACCGTCGTGCGCGATGTGCCGCGCGGACTCGTATCCCTCGGCGGCGGCGCGCTCACCGACACGCGCGACGGCGACACACTCGGCGGCTACACCTTCGGCGCGGGCGATTTGCACAACTTCGGCGTCACGAGCATGGTGACGCCCGTCGGAATCGTACAGGTCTCAGATTCAGACTTTTTGTATTTCACGACGCTGGACAGGAAAGTCCGCCCGAAGCGCTATTACTTCCAGGCCGGAGAGAAAGCGTTTCGCGTGGAAGTGATCTACGAGCATGACGCCTGGCGCGACGACAAACGCATCGAGGTCCCGGCGTGGCGCATGGGACACGCGCCGACGTTCGAGGGCGCGATGCGGCCGCACATGGACCAGTTCGAGAAGGCGTTCAACATTCCATCGTGGGACACGCGCTCGGACGTCCAGCCATGGCAGCGCCAGCTCGCGCTCGTGACGACGCTCCACGGCATGCACTACACCGGGTTCATCTTCAACGACTACGCGAAGCAGCTCGAGATCTTACGATGGATGGCGACAGAGATCCCGGCGAACCGCGTGCTCGTGTTTTTGTCGTCGTGGGATGGCCGCTACTACTGGGACTATCCGAACTACTCCGTGCCCGCGCGAATGGGCGGCGAAGCCGGCTTTAAGAAACTCATAAGTGAAGGCCAGAAGCTCGGCTTCAAGATGATGCCGATGTTCGGTACCAACTCGGCAAATCGGAAACAGCCGGTGTGGCCGAAGATCGCCGCGGGTACGACGTACAAGATCGACGGCGATCTCTACAACTTGAATTGGGTGGATTGGAACAACGATCGACATCAAGACGGCTGGTTGACGTACATGAACCTCGGTCACGATGCGTGGCGGTCGTGGCTCGAGGGACGCATCTCCGACATCATCGACAAGTTTGGCGTCGACGCGTACTTCCTCGACATCGTCGGCGGTCATGTGAACAGCACGACCGGCGACATGCACGAAGGCACGAGGAAGCTCGTCATGAACCTTCGCGCGAAGTACCCGAAAGTCGCGTGTGTTGGCGAGATGCCGTACGATGCGCTCTACGAGTTCATTCCGATGTACCACGCGGGCGGCGGCGCTCGCTGGCAGAAGTACGCAAGATTCTTCTCGCACTTGAGCGCGCCGGCGCCCGGACGTGGATCGAGCGGGGTTCACGAATCAGGATTCGGTCGCTTCAATACGGAAACGCTCGGTCTCAACCCGAATACGATTCCGACGTTGCAAGTCGTCGACGACACATTCACGAAGTACCGCGACACGATGTCCGCGATCATCGCCCGCGCGAAGCAACGAGCCGGTCTCTGACGGGCGTCACCCCGAGCGTAGCGAGCGGATTGCTCTACCGTCATCCCGAGCGTAGCGAGGGGATTGCTCTGCCGTCATCCCGAGCGTAGCGAGGGGATTGCTCTGCCGTCATCCCGAGCGTAGCGAGGGGATTGCTCTACCGTCATCCCGAGCGTAGCGAGGGATCGCTTTCACTAGGACAACCACCATGGCGAACACGAATCGACGAAAGTTCATCCAGGCTTCCGCGGCGACCGCCGCGAGCGTCGCGCTCAACCCGCTGTCGCCGCGTAACGAGGTGCAAGCGGAGACGACGAGCGCTGCCGCGGCCGCTCGCGCAGCCGCGAACGAGCGTGTTCGTGCGACGCCTGTGCCCTTGAACAAGGTTCGTCTGACGGGCGGACCACTGAAGCTCTGGCAGGAATCCGACGCGAAGTATCTGCTCGATCTCGATCCCGACCGGATGATGGCGTTCTATCGTGTTCGCGCCGGTCTCGCGAAGAAGGCCGAGCCGTACGCGGGCTGGGATGGCGCCGGCAGAAATCTCACGGGACACATCGCTGGACATCATCTCTCCGCCGTCGCGCTCATGTATCTCGCGACCGGCGACGAGCGCTTCAAGCAGCGCGCTGACTATCTCGTCAAAGAGATGAAGGAAGTCCAAGACAAGAACGGCGACGGCTACCTCGGCGCCATCGATGGAGGAAAAGAGGCATTCGCGGCTCTATCGCGCGGCGAGATTCGCGGTGCGGCGTTCGATCTCAACGGCATGTGGTCGCCGTTCTACACGCTCCACAAGACATTCGCCGGCTTACGCGACGCCTATCGTCACACGGGGAACAAGACCGCGCTGCAGCTCGAGACGAAGTTCGCCGGTTGGGCCGAGAAGACGATCGCTCCGCTCAATGACCAGCAAATTGCGAAGATGCTCAACACGGAGCACGGCGGCATGAATGAAGTGCTCGCCGATCTCTATGTCGACACCGGCGACAACCGCTGGCTGGCACTCTCCCGTCGCTTCGAGCATCACGCGTTCACGGACGCGCTCAAGCGTCACCAAGACGTTCTTCCGGGCAAGCACGGCAACTGTCAGATCCCGAAGCTCCTCGGCTCGGCGGCGCGCTATGAGTACACCGGCGATGCCGACGATCTGATTGCCGCATCGTTCTTCTTCGATCGCGTCGCGCAGCATCACAGCTACGTGACCGGCGGTCACGGTCTCGCCGAGTATTTCGGATTCCCCGACGAGTTCGCGAATCGCCTCGACGGCCGGACGTGCGAGAGTTGCAACGTCTATAACATGCTGAAACTCGCCCGCCGTCTCTTCACGTTCCGCCCTGATCCGCTCTACGCCGACTTCCACGAGACTGCGCTGTTCAATCACGCGCTGGCGTCGATGGACCCGAACGGCGCGAAGATGTCCTACATGGTGCCGGTCGGTCGCGCGACGCAGCAAGAATATCAGAACATGCAGCAGAGCTTCACGTGCTGCGTCGGCACGGGAATGGAAAATCACGCGCTGCACGGCGACGGCATCTACTACGAGTCGCCGGACGCGGTGTGGGTGAACATCTACGCGCCGTCGACGGCCGAGTTGAAGGACGGACTGAAGATCGCGATGGACAGCTCGTTCCCTGACGGTGACACGGCGAAGATCACGATCACGTCGGGCCGCTCGAAGCCGTTCACGCTCGCGGTGCGCCGTCCAGGTTGGGCGGGCGACGGGTTCGCGGTGAAGGTGAACGGCCAGAAGGTCGACGTGCCGACGGTTGCAAGTATGCGCGTCGGCGGAGCAGGTGGTCGCGATGTTGGCTTTGACGAAGGCAAACTGCCAACGAGCTCTTACGTCGACATCAATCGCCAGTGGAAGACGGGCGACGTCGTCGAGATTTCTATTCCGAAAACACTCCGTCTCGACCAGGTCCCCGACGATCATGGCGTCTCGGCGATCATGTGGGGGCCGCTCGTGATGGCGGGCGATCTCGGACCGCGTCGACAGGGACCTGGCCGTGCAGAGGCGGTGGCGCCGGCGCTCGTGTCGGACAAACCGGTCGCGCAGTGGGTTGTATCCGCCGGACAGCCGGGCGACTACAAAGCCACCGGTGTTGCGAAGTCGTGGTCGCAGCCGAACGGCGCGGCCGGTGATGTCTCACTGACGCCATTCTATAGAACACACGAGAAGACCTATAG
>Ga0070683_100000900_pt1 | contig 22101 bp, 16 predicted proteins | sample KBSC713LmetaG_FD_64662 | JGI IMG/M metagenome (GOLD analysis project Ga0070683, IMG submission 64662) | Corn rhizosphere microbial communities from Kellogg Biological Station, Michigan, USA - KBS C7.1-3L metaG | ecosystem: Host-associated > Plants > Roots > Rhizosphere ... | reverse complement strand
GGCCGTTTTCATAACTCCTGTTGCAAAACCATCGCAAACAAGATTTTGTCCCTGCCTTTCAAAGACATAGTAAGCTAACCCACCGGCAATTATACCTCCTAAAAGCTGAGCAATATAGTATCCAGGTAATTCGGCGGTTGTTACCTTTTTCCTAATATACATTGCTGTTGTAACTGCGGGATTGAAATGAGCACCTGAAATGTGTCCACCTGCATAGACCATTATCATTAATGCCAAAGAGGCACCGATGGCCCCATAAAATATCGCCCCGCTAACAAGAAAAAAAGTGCCAATAAATTCAACGATGTATTTTTTCATATCTGTCTTTTTAAACTATCATGCAAGATATTTGTTCCTAAAAACAAAAATGACTCAAATAAAGGTTGGGCAGGCCGCGCCTGATTTTTCGCTTTATGATTCTGATAAAAATATTATGACACTATCCGAACAAAGGATCAGTAATGTTCTGTTATTATTTTTCCCGCTTGCCTTTACCAGCGTTTGTACAACGGAGCTATGTCTAATGCGGGATAATTTGAAGATATATGAAGGACTAAATGCAAAACCATTCGGGATCTCGGTTGATTCTTTACATACTTTAAAGAAATTCAAGGAGGAACAGCATCTTAACTTTCCATTGTTAAGCGATTTTAATAAGGAGGTATCTATAACGTACGGGTGTCTTTATAAAGAATTCAGTTATGGTATGAAAGGAGTATCCAAACGATCGGCCTTTTTAATTGATAAACAAGGAATTGTTCAGTACGCCGAGGTATTGCAGAATGCGGGAGAGCAGCCTAATTTTGAAGCGATTGAAGTACAATTACGTGAGCTCGCTGGGTAGTTTTTACAAATTCTTCCTTTTTTCCGGCACCGGCTTTGTGCTTTTTGTAAAATCAAGTATTATTGTATCTCTAATGTTAAAAAAATAAGTATTTGAAGAAATTTTTACTTATAGCATCCATCTTAATTATCACTACTTTCTCTCAGGCTCAATCTAAAATAGCTCTGACGAATATAGGTACGCAAACTTCGATTTTGAGGTTCTATCCGAATCCGGCAACAACTGCTATTACCTTCGATTTTCAACGTTTATATGAAAAGGGTTATTCTATCCAGATTTACAACGCAGTTTTAGGAAGAAAAATGATTGAACAGCTGAATATCAATAATAAAACTACAATTGATCTTAGCAATTTCACCCGCGGTGTTTATGTTTACCAGCTTTTCGATCGTAATGGCAAACTGGTTGAAACAGGTAAGTTCCAGGTATCTAAATAATTAATTTTCTATAATAAATATTACTCCTGCTTAATAGCGGGTTTTTTTATGCTTTAAAGATGGTGCCATGACTATGCCGGTACTATAAAACCCCTTTTAGCTTAACTCAACGATCAAAAACTTTAAATATTGAGTGTTTTCCATGTTCCAAACAATTGGATGATCCGAAGATTGAGTTTGAAAAACGACCTGCCTGATTTTCCTTCGTGCATCCTTTGCTGCCATATCAATGATCTGTAAAAAAAGTTCCGGTGAAACTAAGTTAGTGCACGAGGAGGTCACCAAAAAACCACCTGGCTTTACCAGTTTCATTCCTCTTAGATTAATTTCCTTATAGCCATTAATGGCATTTTGCAGGTTGGCGCGACTTTTAGTGAAAGCCGGCGGATCTAACATCACTACGTCATATTTTTTATCTTCTTTGCTCCATTTTTTCAAAACATCAAATGCGTTTGCCACTTCGAACCGAGCGATTTTTTCAACTCCATTTAACCTGGCATTTTCGTTTGCCTGTGCAACTGCATTTTCTGAAACATCCAGACCCAGAACCGATCTTGCACCATAGTAAGCAGCATGAATTTCAAAAGTTCCCGTATATGTAAATGCACCAAGAACATCAGATCCTTTTACAATGTTTTTGATAGCGGTTCTGTTAGCCTGCTGATCCAAAAAGTAACCGGTTTTTTGTCCATTTTCCAGATCAACATTAAATTTCAGCCCGTTTTCGTTAATAATGATATTTGTTTGGAAGGGTTCAGATAAAAACCCTTTTTGTTGCGGCAAACCTTCCAGCTTCCTGACAGGCACGTCATTTCTTTCAAATATGCCTTTCGGTTTAAAAACGGTTTCTAATGCTTTTACAATCGCAGGTTTCCAAATGTCAATTCCTAAAGCAAGCGATTGAATAACAAAATGCTCATTGAATTTATCTATTATTAACTGTGGCAAACCGTCCGCCTCACCAAAAACCAAACGGCAATTTTCAATATATCCCAGTTTTTGCCTGTAAGCCCAGCAATCTTTAATCTTATTCAGAAAAAATTCATCATTGATCTCAACCTTTCTATCATGAGTCAATAAACGAACAATTATTTGGGATTGCGGGTTAAAATAACCTTTACCGACAAATTTTCCATCGTGGAAATAAACGTCTACTATAGCTCCAGGTTTGGGATCGGCTTCAATTTTTTCAACTTCATTTGCAAAAATCCAGGGATGCCCGTTTGCAACGCGGGTGGCGATCTTTCTCTTAAGATGAACTTTTTTCATACGCGGCTGGCAAGCTACTTAAATTATGACAAGGCTTTGGTGCAAAGCCTTGTTAATAGAGGCTCTAAGGACATTTTGTCCCCTTATTCTGCGTTGGCAATATTATTGACAGCTTACCTTTGCACACAATTTTGAAACGAGCATGAAGAAGAAAAATGTACAGGAAAATGGGTATAATCAAAACCCAGATGTCAATGTTTCAGTTAATATTAATTCCGACGAAAATATCAATGGGAACCAGCATTTAAATGAGCCCGTTGCTGAAGAATCTGAAATTGAAGGATTAAAAGCTCAAATAGCGGAGCTGAATGATAAATATCTGAGACAGGCTGCCGAGTTCGATAATTTTCGCCGTCGCAATGCAAAAGAAAGAGTAGAACTCATCCAAACTGCAGGCCGCGATGTTATTGCCGATCTTTTAGTAGTGTTGGACGATAGCGAACGAGCACAAAAACAAATGGAAACAACAGGTGATGTGAATCAAATAAAAGAAGGGATCCAATTGGTTTTTTCGAAACTGCGCAATACTTTGGCTACAAAAGGTCTTAGGCCTATGGAATCTGTTGGAAAGGAGTTTAATCCTGATTTGCATGAAGCTATTACTGAAATAACTGCCGGCGAGGAAATGAAAGGGAAGGTAGTAGATGAAATTGAGAAGGGTTACTATTTGAATGATAAAATCATCAGGCATGCAAAAGTTGTAGTGGGAAGTTAGTCTTCCGCACTTAAACTAATTTTTAATAAGCGGTCAATTCAATTAATAAGTATAAAATCTTATTCCATGGATTGATCCATAAATAATAGCGCAATTCTGCATTTATTAATTGATAACAAGTATCGATAACAATAAAGAAGATTATTCTTAAAACAAGAATTCACTCAACCTGCCCTTGACAATGGAAAACACTATGACTAAAAGAGACTATTACGAAATATTAGGTGTAAGCAAAGGCGCTTCTGCAGAGGAAATCAAAAAAGCTTACCGAAAGGTCGCTATGCAATATCACCCTGACCGTAATCCTGGCGACAAAACCGCTGAAGAGAAATTTAAAGAAGCCGCAGAGTCGTATGAAATTTTAAGTGATCAGGATAAAAGAGCGCAATACGACCGATATGGGCATGCGGGGGTTAGTGGTAATGGACGTGGTTATCACCCCGGGGGGATGAATATGGAAGATATTTTTAGCCAGTTTGGAGATATTTTCGGCGAAGATATTTTTGGAAGCTTCTTTGGCGGAGGTGGAGGAGGTCAGAGAACCAGAGGCGGACAAAGAGCAAGAGGCGTTCGCGGAAGCAATCTTAGAATTAAACTAAAACTTACTTACGAGGAAATTGCAAAGGGCGTTACCAAAAACATCAAGGTTAAAAAACATGTGCCATGTAATGTTTGCCATGGCAGTGGCGCAAAGGATAAGAACAGCATTCAAACCTGTTCTATGTGTGGAGGTAGCGGCCAGGTAAGAAGAGTTACCAATACTTTTCTTGGGCAGATGCAAACTGTTACAACCTGCCCAACCTGTAACGGAGAAGGCACAAGTATTACTGCAAAATGCAACAGTTGTAAAGGCGAAGGAAGAATTTATGGCGAAGAAACTGTAACAATTGATATCCCTGCAGGAGTACAGGAAGGAATGCAGTTGAACATTAGCGGTCGGGGTAATGCAGGCGAACGCGGAGGTGGTGCGGGTGACTTGATTATATTAATTGAAGAAGAACAGGACAAAGAACTACAACGTGAAGGGTTAAATGTCGTTTACGATCTTCATATTTCATTTACAGACGCAACTTTTGGTACTCAATTGGAAGTACCAACGATCGACGGTCGTGCGAAAATTAAAATTCCTGCAGGCACTCAAAGTGGAAAAATATTCAGGTTAAAAGGAAAAGGTTTTCCTGCGGTGAATAGTTATGAAAAGGGAGATCAATTAGTGCACGTTAACGTTTGGACGCCTCAGCACCTGACATCAGAAGAAAGAACATTGCTCGAAAAGTTAAGCAAGTCACCTAACTTCAAACCTAACCCAGATAAAAATGAAAAATCTTTCTTCGACAAAATGAAGGAGATGTTTTCCTAAACTTTATTTCTTTCCTTTTTTAGTTTTTTTACTATAGATGGATTTTGCTATTTGAACAAGAGACACGAATTCTTTTTGTGAATAATTATCGTTGGCCGCGGCAGTGGTTGCAATTTCCTGGACGTCATTCCATGAAATATCTTTAATGAATTTTGATTTCCGAAGCAAGGAACCAAACATAATAACGGAGCTTGCAAATTGATGACACTTGGGTAAATCTTTGAAAGGTGTAAAATAAATTTCAGGAGTTTCATTCAAATGGAAAATATGTGCTGTGTCAGAAGGAAACTTGTATTTAAGGTCGAAACTTACCGGTTGCACAGGGAATTTATTTTCATTCATCGTTTTGGTACGCTGCGTTGGTGTAACCTCAAACGCAATTAAAGTTGAATATCCTGACCCTATATTTCCTCCTTCAATTGTGGCCTGCGCATCTTTAATAGCTCCAACCTTGTTATCAAAACCAATTACCCGGTATTGCTTTACATAATCCGGATCAAATTGTACATCCAGGTAAGCATCATCAGCTACAGTATACAACGTTTGCATATACTCTGTCAGTAAAATTTTTTCAGCTTCTGCATAACTGTCGATGTAGGCAAAATTGCCATGTCCTTTCTTGGCCAATGTTTGAATTTTGGAATCTTTATAGTTGCCCATTCCAATGCCAAGACAAGTGAGGTAGATTCCATTTTGCCTTTGCAAAGTAATCATGTCATCCAGTTCTTCATCCGTTTTCAATCCAACATTAAAATCGCCATCGGTCGCCAGAATAATTCTATTATTTCCATTTTTTACAAAGTGATTTCTTGCAACACTGTATGCCAGCTTAATTCCAGATTCGCCCGGCGTAGATCCACCTGGCTGCAGACTATCAATGGTCTTGAAAATGGTATCTTTTTCGTTACCACCAGTTGTTGGAAGCAGTATGCCTACTGTACCTCCATAAACGATTATTGAAACAGAATCTTGTGGCCGCAAATTTTTTACCAGTGATTTGAATCCTTCCTTTAAAACCGGTAATCGGTTTGGCATATCCATAGAACCAGAAACATCAATCAGGAACACCAGGTGCGTCTGCGGTAAACTATCGAACTTCAGTTTTTTTGATGTGATTTGAGCAAACAATAATTGGTTTTCTTTATTCCATGGACAATCACTTAAAGAGGCCTTTATATCAAAAGTTTTGTTGTTAGGAGGTTCCTGGTAATCGAAATTAAAATAGTTGAGTAATTCCTCAATCCGAACTGCATCAGGTGGTACAGGTGCGTTCATTGACAAAAACCGGCGAATGTTACTGTATGAGGCCTTATCGATATTTAGCGTTAAACCGGTTCTTGGATAAGCCATTGCATTGATAAACTGATTTTCTACCAGGCTTGCATAGGTTTCATCGCCGGTGAACCATTGTTGTTGCGTCTCTCTTTTTAAATTTTGAGTAAATGATACCAGCTTGTTAACGCTTGTACTTTTTGAAAAAGTTGATTTCTTTAATTTGATTTCAGCAAACACATTGACATCTATTGGTAGTTTTTGTTTTAGATATCCATCATGTGAAACAGTTATCGTATCGTTTTTATGGTCGGTATAAATTGTGAACGTTCCCTCTGTAGTAGAATAGTAATAATAACCGGAACTATGGAGATAGATGGCCGCATTTTGCAAAACGTTTCCTGATTCATCTCTAACCTGGCCACGCAAATAATATTGCGAAACCGCAAGCAAAGGCGAAAGGAAAAAGATAACAATATTTACAAAACGCTTCAAAACAGTGGTGAGAAAAGTACAAAACTTGTGGCAGGTTATCAAGAACCTGCTGCCAGTTGATAAATCTCTTTGTAATTTCTTCCTAATCCGTCGAAGTCCAACCCGTAACCTACCACAAATTTGTTGGGTATACTGAAACCTAAATAATCAATTTTTAGCTGATATTGCGTTGCTTCGGGTTTATGGAGCAATGCTGCTATTTTTAAAGATTTCGGTTGTTGATGATCCAATTTTGGTAAAAATTGATGTAAGGTTTTTCCAGTGTCTACGATGTCTTCGACAATCACGACTTCACGGCCATAAAGGTCCATTTCAAGACCTATTGCTGTAATTACATTGCCACTTGATTTCATTCCTTTATACGATGCCAGTTTTATGAACGAAATTTCTGCATCGATGGTTAAGTATTTAAAAAGATCTGCAGCAAACATAAAAGAACCATTCAGTATGGCTACAAACAATGGACGTTTGTCTTTATAATCTAGATTGAGCTGGTCTGCGATTCCTTTGACCTTTTCCTGAATCTCTTGCTCCGATAGGTAAGTATTAAAAGTTTTATCGTGCAGTTTGATGTATGACATCAGCAGTTATTTAACTGCTAAGTTATGCCTTACCTCGTTGCCAGTAGCTTTGGCATTTGCGAAACTTTCCACTTCAAATTGAGCTTTTCGCCGACAGCAGGCTGCATAGTCGACTTAAGTAAATTATACTCCAATAAACTTTCTAAACGAATGCCTTCTATCTGGGCAATATCATATATGGTTTCGCCTTCCTGGACAACATGATATTCTTCAGCGCCAAGTTTTCTTTTACGTTGCAAATACATCAACTGGTCTGTTTCGGCAATATCAACAGGCTTCATGTCATTGAACTCAAACAATCTTGGCAAAGAAATATCATTATCATTCGCAACTTTTAAAAAGGCTGTTCCTTTTTTAACAAAAACAACTTTGGTTTCATTTATTTTAAAAACGTCTGTTGGATAATTATATGTTTTAACAACGGCTTTTTGAATTATCGGTTCACTCGAATTGGCATTGTCTGGAGTTCCAGTCCGTTTATTTTCTACATAAACTGCATCACCGTTCTCATACTTCCCATTCAAAGCAACTAATGTGTATTGTTGAAGATTATAATCTTCTATTAACTTGATCAGTATTTGTGCATATTTCGGATTCGTTGCATACCCTGCTTTTTTTAACCCATAAGCCCACCCTTTGTAGTCTATAGGATCGAGGCTAAATAATGAGGAGTAGTACGGACGGTTCTTTAAAAAATCAGAATGATCCTTATAGGAATCAAGTGGATCATCATATTTACGAAAGCATTCACCCTTTGCATCGTCGTCATGACTTACACTGGCTCCAGTCCATTCACCTTTACATTTGATTCCGAAATGATTATTCGACTTTAAGACAAGTTCACTTGTGCCTGCACCTGTTTCATGAATACCTTGTGCTAATGTGATTGCTGCAGGTACGCCGGTTCTCATTTCTTCAGTAATGGCAATGTTTTTATATGTGTCAATGTATTGGCGAACAATTTCAGATGACTGCCCAAACATGAGGTTGCCTGCCAAAACCAAAACAATAGTAGATAGTAGCTTGTGTTTTTTCATGGACTTTTGTTTTTGGTCAGTGTTTACGAATAAGGTATAACCCATCCCTGATCGGAAGCATAACCTTTTCAACATCATCGCGTTTCAACAAATGATCGTTAAACTGCTGGATTGCGATTGCGTTTTTACCTTTTATTTCCTTTTCCAACACCTGACCGTGAAAGAGCACATTATCTGCTAAAATAAAACCTCCGGACCTTACTTTAGAAAAAATTCGATTAAAATAATTCGTGTAGTTTTCTTTATCTGCATCAATAAACACTAAATCCCAGGTTTCGCTCAGTTCATCGACAATTTTTAACGCATCGCCGATGTGTAAAATTATCTTTTCCTTATAAAAACTTCGGTCAAAATATGATTTTGCTTTTATTGCATCATCTTCTCTGAGCTCAATAGTGTGAAGCTGACCCGTACTGGTAAGCCCTTTTGCTAAACAAAGTGCACTGTAACCTGTAAAAGTTCCCACCTCTAAAATTCTTGTTGGTTGAATCATGCAACTGATCATTTCCAGAAATTTACCCTGCAAATGCCCGCTAAGCATGTGCGAATGAGGATGATTTTGGTATGTAAAATCAGCAATCTCTTTCAGTAGCTTGTCTTCATTTGAAGTATATCTTTCTGAATATTCTTGAACCAGTGTATTAATAAGTTCCATGTTCCAAAATGGTTTTAACATCTTTGGAAACTGGCTGTGGTTTAGATATCATCAGCAAACCCAAAAAAGTAAGCACACCATTATAAATCAGTAATTCATAGCCAATCTTAAAATTTCCAAATAAGACAGAAGACGTTTGTTTAATGCTGTCGCTCCAAAGTCCCAACTTTAATTGCTTTTGCCACCATTCAATATTATTTACAAAATCGATTCCCAGGATGAGTAGAGGTGCTGCCAAACAAACATACAGCACGAGTTTGTCATTCACTTTTCTGTTCGTCAATATTCCAAATGCAAATAAACCCAGCAAAGGACCATATGTGAATCCTGCTACCTTAAGGATGACGTCTATAATGGATTTATTATTAACCCATTTAAATGCCATTACCATTAAAAAGAAGACAACCGCAAACGAAAAGTGAACCAATAGCCTTCTTCTCTTCTTTTCCTTTTCACTAAGATCTTTTCTCTTTTTTAAACCGAGTATATCAATGCAGAATGATGATGTAAGTGCCGTTAATGCCCCATCGGCGCTGGGGAAAAGCGCGGAAATGAGTCCAATAATAAAAATAACTGAAATAACTTTTGGCATGTAAGACAGGGCTACTGTTGGAAATAAGTCATCGCCTTTTGCAGTAACATTATTTATCTGGGCATAGAAATACAATACACCACCCAATAATAAAAAGAGAAAGTTTACCACGGCCATGATTATACTAAATGTCATAACGTTCTTTTGAGAGTCTTTGAGTGTGCGAACACTGATATTTTTTTGCATCATTTCCTGGTCCAGGCCTGTCATTCCAACAGTAATAAAAATTCCACCAATTATCTGTTTTAGAAAAAACCCGGGCGAGTTTACATCATAGTTAAAAATTTTTGTCAGCCCATTTGTGTTAAGGTCATGTAACGTTGAGCCAAGTGTGTGGCCCATATTGTTCATGATAAAAAATATACAAACTATCAATCCCAATAACATAAATGTTGTTTGAAGTGTATCTGTGAACACAATGGTCTTTACTCCTCCTTCAAAAGTGTATAAAATAATCATAAGAAGTATAACAAATGTGGTTACTCCAAAAGGAATATTCATGTCCTTCAGTATGAATATTTGCAGCACATTTATTACAAGGTATAGCCGAGCCGTAGCTCCGAGAATACGTGATATAATAAAAAATAATGAACCTGTTTTATGAGAGATGGTTCCAAAACGATGGTCCAAATAGTTATAAATAGAAGTAAGATTTAGACGATAATATAAAGGCAGTAAAACATAAGCTATGATGATATATCCTAAAAAATAACCAATGACTACCTGAAAATAGGCAAATGCAGAATTGCCAACAGTTCCGGGAACGCTAACAAATGTTACACCACTTAAAGAAGTACCAATCATGCCAAAAGCAACCAACATCCAGTTCGAGTTTCGGTTACCAATAAAAAAAGATTCATTGTTGGAATTACGTGAAGTGATGTATGCAACCACTAACAATAAAACAAAATAGGCAATAACGAAACTTAGAAGCAAGCCTGCTGACATAAATTATTTTTTCATAAAGAATGAAATGCAAACATCCTTAATTTTTGAAGATAGAAAAATTTACCTTCCATTTGCGATGAAATAAAAATCCATGAACAAGATTAACAAGTTGGCAATTTTCTGTGGATCGAAAAAAGGTGGTAATGAATTGTATGTACAGCATGCATTAGAATTAGCATCTATAATGGCTGAAAGTAAAATTGAATTGGTATATGGTGGTGGCAAAAAAGGCATTATGGGGGTAGTTGCTGACACAGTAATGGCAAAAGGCGGAATTGTAAGGGGAGTTATTCCTCAAATCCTTGTTGGATGGGAGCACCAGCACGAAGGCATTAGTGAACTTTTTGTTGTAGAAGATATGCATGTACGTAAAAGAAAAATGTACGAGTTGTGTGACGGTGTGGTTATCCTGGCCGGAGGTTTTGGCACCCTTGATGAATTATTTGAAACACTTACCTGGAACCAGCTATCTATTCATGATAAAAAGGTTTTTATCATGAATACAGCTGGATTTTATAATCACTTGTTACAACATTTACAATTCTTAAGTGAAGAAGGTTTTTTATGGAATCAGCTGGATGGCTTATTTACAATTTTAAATGAACCAAAAGAATTACTAGCTTATATTTAATTCAATGGCCAATTACTTACCCTGGAATAAGGGAACATGAAAACCAGCACGGAAAATTGGAATGGCTCGATTATAACTATCCTTATACGGCGAAAAGGGATCATTGCCAACGTCAAATAATACTGCGAAGTAGCCATAAACAGATTTGCCACGAGGATCTCTTCCAGTACTATAACCACCACCTACCAAAATACTGTTACCTGAAATTGTTTCAATTTGAGTAGTACCCCCTGTTCCGGGAGTAGGTATATATTTAGATGTGATCCAATTATGTTCTGCCTGTGCCTGGGCAAATAAAAACCTTAAAGGGAATAACCTTGTAAATAAACCACCTCCATAAATACTTTGGCGGAATTTGTCGTTAAACGAATAATAGTCTTTGTATGAGCTGTAAGTATAGTTAGCTACCAGACCCACATCCAGCCAATTTGTTAAACTGCAACCAAATACCGGATTGGCACCTATTAAAAAGGCTCCATTAAAAAAAGACAGCGCAATATTGCCCCCTGTAAAAAGATTTTCCTTATGAAAACCTGTTTTTGGACCTTCATCTTCATATTGCTCCTGCGCTAAAACACCCTGGCCAAAGCTTATTAAACACAATGTGATTATCAAACTTTTTTTCATAACGCAATTTATATTGTCTCAGAAGTATCTGATGATGTCAGAAACTTCATTAACATTTCAGCTAAAGCCAAAATTCAAAGAATACAAAATCCAACTTTGTTAAAAAGATCAGGTGCGGTTAAGGCAGTATCACTAAGTGCCATAAATAACGGGTATCACTAAAACCTTCCTTTCATCATCAATCGAATATCTTACCCGCATTAAGGATATTATTTGGATCAAATATTTTTTTAATCTGCTTCATCAACAACAATTGTGTTTGGTTAAATACAATTGGTAAATATTCTTTTTGAACCAAACCAATACCGTGCTCGCCACTAATCGTTCCACCTAAATTTTTTACCAGCTGGAAAATTTCAACAATGCCTTTTTTTAAGGAGCCGTTCCACTGTTCATCACTAAGATCGCCTTTAATGATATTCACGTGCAAATTTCCGTCTCCTGCATGTCCATAACAAACAGAATGGAACCCATATGTTTTACCGATTTGCTTAACGCCCTTTAAAAGCAAGGGCAATTCAGCTCTTGGTACTACTGTATCTTCTTCTTTGTAAATTGAATTTGCCTTTACCGCTTCTGCAACTCTTCTTCTTAATTTCCATAGTTCTGCCTTCTGTTGTGCATCTTCTGCAAACAGAATTTCACCACAATCAAATTGTGATACAATTTCAGATATACCTTCCATCTCTGTCATTAAAACTTCCACGTTATTTCCGTCTACCTCTATTAATAAATGGGCTTGTACATCATCGTCAATAGGAACGATACAATTATCAATAAATCGCATTGTAAACTCCAAAGCATCTCGTTCCATAAATTCCAGGGCACTTGGGGTGTAACCAGCCATAAATATTGCACTCACCGCCGCACATGCATTTACCGGATCATTAAATGGCACAAGCATGAGCAGATCGTATTTTGGAAGAGGTATTAGTTTTAGTACTGCCTTGGTTACAATACCAAGTGTGCCCTCACTTCCCACAATTAATTGAGTAAGATTATAGCCTGTGGCGTTTTTTAAAACGTTAGCACCCGTCCAAATGATTTCACCATTGGGTAATACCACTTCAAGATTCATTACATAATCTTTTACCACTCCATATTTTACGGCTTTTGGACCACCACTATTCTCAGAAATATTTCCACCAATCATACAGGAACCGCGGCTACTTGGGTCCGGAGGATAAAACAGATTTTTTGCTTTTACTGCATCCTGTAATACTTCGGTTATAACCCCGGCCTCAGTTGTTACCTGCAAGTTTCTTTCGTCAATTTCAATGATTTTATTTAAACGCTCAATTGAAAGCAGCACGCCCCCAAGTTGAGGCAAAGCACCCCCGCTTAAACCGGTACCAGCGCCACGCGGAGTGACTGGAATTTTAAATTGATTGCAAATTTTAAGAATTGCACTAATCTCTTCAGCACTTGAAGGCTTTATCACGACATCCGGGAGAAAATGCAAATCTTCCGTTTCGTCATGTGCGTAACTGTTTAGTATTTCTTCATCAACAAATACACCGGATTCGCCAACAATATTTTTGAATGCTTGTATATGTTCAATTGCCTGGGATTTTGAAACAGCAATCATGGTCGCTTTTTTAAGTAAAAATCGACTAAAACAGTCAAACTCAAAACTTCCAGTTGCTTAGTAGCTTGTTCTGAATGTGGGACAAGGCGTAATACGATTGCCATTTGGATTAATAACTCCTTGTTTCACAAGCGAGAATTCAAATGCGCCACGTGAGTTATTGTAATTTTTCAGCGACGACATTGTAGCATCATAACTGAATGTAAAAGTATAGTCATGCCATCCTAAGCCTACCATTGGTATAACGGCTTCTCTATGTCGGTAATATAATCCTCCGATTAATTGATAAGTACCGTCCCCGGAAAGATTATAATGTGCATTCAGTCCGCCCACCAGCTCCTGAACGTTTGCCTGACTGGTATAGTAAATATTTGGATTTACAATCCACTGATCATTCAGTTTAAAACTACCATTTAAGAAACCGATGTATCGAACATCGACGCGATCACTAATGTCAGAAGAAGAAAAGAAAGATTCATGTGGTTTGTTTACATGATGCGCTGAAAACCCGGTGTTGAAGTAAACTTTATCATTTGGAAAATAAGCATAATTCATACCTACCTGCATGTCCAGGTAGCTAATGTTATTACGATCAAGCATTACAGCCGTTGGTAATTTATTGTCGAAAAATTGTCCGTCAAACTGATCGGGAAATTTAAGGTTAGTTGTGTTGATTTGTTTGTTTGCATATCCAACATTAAAACCCAAGCTCAACAAACTTGAATACCCCAACATTTGATGATAGGCAAGTGAACCGTAAATTTTAGTTGAACTCAAACTACCGCTGCCGGCTACGTCTTTCAAAATGACACCACCTAAACCCACCCATCCGTTTTCGAAACGATCTTTCATTAACTGAACATCCCCAAATGCGCTCATTGTTTTATATGGTAACGTCATTATTGAAGACCATTGATTACGGTAATTAATTCCTAACCGGTAGTCGCCGTCAGGAATAAAACCTGTGTTAGCAGGATTGGTTGTAAGGGGTGAATTAAAAAACTGAGCAAAATGCAAATCCTGCCCAAAAGCAAACACGGTCAGCAACTGACCTACAATAAAGACATAATATTTAAAAACCCTTTTCAAAATATGTTTCTCTATCTGATTAACGTAATATCTCCTGTTTTAGTTGTTTTAGTTCCGTCAGAAAATTCTACTTCAAGTGTATAGGCATATACTTCCATTGGAAGCAACTTTCCTTTAAAATAACCATCCCAACCCACTTTTTTAGAACTTGTTTCAAAAACCTTCTCACCCCATCTTGCCCATATAGCAAATTTCATCTTTGCAATTCCAAAGCCACGTACGTACACCGTACTATTAGGTCCAAATTTGCCAGGCGTAAAAGCATTAGGCACATCGACAGCCGGATTTATCAAGGCATCCACATCCTTACATATTGTGGCCGGACAATTTGCCTTATTATAAGCCGTTAAACAAACATTGTACTTGCCCGTAGCATTGAATTCGTGAGACACTGGACTTCTGGAAGTAGTTATTAATGAATCGCCATCGCCAAAATCCCACTTGAATTTTATTGCATCCAAACTTGAAAGATTAGTAAAAGAAATTGGTGTATTGACCTCAGGTGGTTGTGGTGCCGCACTAAAATCTGCTGTTGGATTAGCAAATACAGTTAAACCGAATTGAGTCGAATCTATGATATTACATGTACCTGAGTCAATCGCTATTAGACGGATTGTGTAGTTACCAGGATTAGGATAAAGGTGTGTTGGATCCACTTCATTTGAAACCGGACTACCATCACCAAAATCCCAGATAAACTGTGAACCAGCCAATGAAGTATTGGTGAAGTGTGCAGTGTACGGCGCACAACCATTTGGTGGTGTTTCAAAATCAGCCTTTACCAGAGAGGCAATTCTTAATGCTTTAATTACAGTATCCGGATAATTACAATAAGCAGAATCATTCAAAATCAGTTTTACATTGTAAGTTCCCGGAGCATTGTAGTTGTGAAAGGCACTGCCGGCTCCCGTTGTAATTTTTGCTGAGCCATCACCGAAATCCCATGTAAAAGAAGTTGAAGTAAAAGGCCTTGCTGCAGGGGCGATGGAAAGATTATCAAACCGGTATTTGAAGGAATCGCAAGGATTCAGTTTCACAGAATTAAAATTTAGCTTGGCCTCCAAATCGGACACCTTTATGTTTACGTAAGAAGTGTCCCGTATATTGCAGGTAGTGGAATCAATAGCAACCAGCATTACCCTGTAAATTCCGATGTTATTGTATGTATGTGTAGTATTAGGTCCGGTAGTTGTTATTTTTGGCGAGCCATCACCAAAACTCCATTCATAGCTCACAGCATTTTGTACTGTATCTCTGAATTCAACCGTTAGAGGAACACAACCAGCTGTATCTCTCGGCCGGCCGTTGATCCAGGATTGCACTCCCGCTCTTACACCCGAAAGATCAAAATCTATCTTAACCAAAGCAAGATTACAATTGGCTGACCCTGGTTTCTTTGTGGCCCACGCACCTGGTGTAGTAGGAAAGGCGAGGGTATTTCCACAACTTGCACAAATAGCTTCATAAATAACGCCATTTTTATCAAAGCGACTGGTACCTCCATCAACATGATCCCTTATATCTCCTCCATTCTGACCAAAAAAACTTCCATACAATTGTTTAGTTGCATCTTTCTTCAGAACAAAAAAGTAAAAGTCTTCTCCTAATCCTGATTTAGCGTTTATATCAGGGTTAGATTTTATGGCATCAGGAGTAACTGGTAGGCCGGCAACGCCCGCACTTGGATAGTTTAAACCCGACACAACCTTACCACCCCAACCAGAAACATAAACATTTTCGCAACGATCCACTAAGAACGCAACAGGTGAAATATCAGGAGCTGCTTGCCCTCCGGTAGTCTTTCCAAAAACTGTTGAATATACAAAAGCTGTAAGATCCGGACGAAGTTTTGCGATAAACTGTCTTCCACTTGGAGTGCTCCAGGCCGCATTTACAACCGGCCAGCTTCCGGTAGTTTGTCCCATAACATACGGAAATCCGAGAAAATCAAATTTTAATCCATAGATCTGGTCAGTTGCATTTGTTCCTAAATATGTTGTTTTTAAAATGGCAGAACCGTCATTTTTTAAAATTGACACAAATCCGTCGACACCACCACGATTAGAAGTACCTAGCGTACCGCTATTGGAACCTGGCAGATCAGAGCTTTCTGTGCCGCCTGCTACATAAATATTTCCGTTGATGGGATTGACCTCAATTACGTACGCAGCATCATTAGCTGTACCTCCTAAATATGTACTAAATAAAAGTGTTGAAAGGTTAGGATTGAATTTAAGAACAATTGCATCCTGGCTGTTTTTACCACCAGCATTTGTACTTTGGACTCCACCCACAACAGGAAACCCTCCCCTGCCATTAGCATCAGCAACAGACTGTGTACATGCCGCTAAATAAATATTGCCAGCGGCATCAAGATTCACTTCGCTTCGCGCCTCGTCACCATAATTCTGTTGCAGGGAATTATCTCTTCCATCACCACATGGAGAAATATTTGCTCCATCTTCCCCGGAACCACCAATGACACGAGAACCGATCAATTGTGTTCCTGTGCTGTTTAGTTTAGTAATAATTATATCATATTTACCACCATCGCCAATGCGGTCAGCGGCGCCGTTTTTTGTGGGAAAATTGGTAGAAGTGGTTCTACCCGCCACGATAAGGTTCCCTTGAGGATCTACAATTAAACTTTGGGGTACGTCCTGCTGGTTACCTCCGAGATATGTTGCATAAATCCTCTTTGTTCCGTCCGGGGACAGCTTAATAATACCAATATCAATATTGCCGGTAAAACACCCCGAACCACTTCCCCCACCAAAACTAGTTTGGAAAGCCCCTGGGGAAACCGGCCATCCACTTCCCATAACAATACCACCACCATACATGCTCCCGTCTGGACCGTAAGTAGCGGTAAAACCCCAGTTGTCCGCAGTGCTTCCTGAAAAAGAACAGAAAATTAAATTAGGATCTATAATTAATATCGAGTTTGGATCATAATTCTTCACATCAAAACGAAGAATATTTCCTTTCAGCGAGTACTTTGTCGTGATTTCTTTTTTGCCTTTCTCGTCATATTGATAAGTGAATGGAGATAATTCTTTAAGTTCTCCAACTGATGTCCCAATAATTAAATCCTTGTTCTTTAGTTTTAACGCATTTGCGCCATCGTATTTCATCGCAATTTTGGAAACGTCAGCACCGGGGTGTACAATGATATCATACTTAAATGAACCATTGTCAGAATAATAGCGAATGTCCACATCGGGATAAACATTTCTGACGGTAATTGCCTGATATAATTCGCAATTAAAAACCCATTTTGAAGGATCATCACCGATGATGTAATTATTGTAAGAATATAAAGGCTTATCAGGAATAATTTGGGCTTTTGGATTTGAACCAATGAAGTTTACAGAATATGAATGAGACCGGACAGTGATATCAACGTCTTGAAGCCGTTTTCCATCAACTACTTTATTATGCGTGGCCTGGTGCACTTTTTCCCAGTCCTGTGCATTGTGTTGCAGAACTGTGTAACCGTTTTGTTGCACAAAAAAAGCTCCGTTAGAGAGCTGTCCCATGTACTTAACATGGCTGTCCCACTGACCTTTGTTTTCAATAAATTCAATGTTCTGCGCTAAAGAAGTGATTCCAATAAGGCAGGATAACAAAAGAAGTATGTGGCTTTTGCAGTTCAAACTTTTCTGAAATTAACTATTAATGGTCAAAAATATTGCGCAAGGCTATGTTAAGAAATAAGACTCCAGGGTGTTTTACCATGAAGTGACATTATATAATATTTTAGCTGCAAATTTTCTGCCGTCTCCAATTCCGAATCTGTTTCAATAATCTCTTCGGCAGTTTTCTTCGCTGCATTTAAAATTGCTTTGTCTTTGACAATATCTGCAAGCTTTAGGTTTAACGCACCGCTTTGTTTTGTGCCCTCAATTTCGCCAGGACCTCTTAGTTCTAGATCTTTTTCAGCAATTTCAAAACCATTGTTGGTTGAGGTCATAATTTTAATCCTTTGTCTTGCTTCCGTGCCCAGTTGGGCTCCGGTCATCAAGATACAGTAACTTTTGGCTGCCCCCCTACCGACACGGCCCCTTAATTGATGCAGTTGCGATAAACCAAACTTTTCTGCACTTTCTATTAACATGACACTTGCGTTGGGTACATTTACGCCAACTTCTATCACGGTTGTACTAACCATTATTTGAGTATCTCCGTTTACGAACCGTTGCATATTCGTTTCTTTTTGTTCCGCAGGCTGCCTGCCATGAACCATACTAATCCAATATTTGGGTTCTGGGAAAAACGCTTTCACGTTTTCGTAACCGCTCATTAGATTTTCGTAATCGAGTTTTGCGCTTTCTTCAATCAAAGGAAAAATGATATAAGACTGCCTCCCTGCATCAATTTCGGAACGAATAAAATCCAATACCTGTGCTCTCCTGGTGTCATAACGATGAACCGTGGCAACTGGTTGCCGCCCGGGGGGTAATTCATCCATAATACTATAATCCAGGTCACCATACGCAGTCATTGCCAGTGTGCGAGGAATTGGAGTAGCGGTCATCACCAAAATGTGTGGGGGAATTTTGGCCTTTTTCCAAAGGCGTGCTCTTTGTGCTACACCAAAGCGGTGTTGTTCGTCAATAACAACAAAGCCAAGATTTTTAAATTGCACCACTTCCTCAATTAATGCATGCGTTCCCACAATGATACCCAAGTTTCCTTCTGCTAAACTTTGTAAAATGTGTTTTCGTTCACTGGCAGGTGTGGATCCTGTAAGTAAATGGAGGCCCACGGGAATATCGTTTAACAATTCAGTGATGGTATTAAAATGTTGTTGCGCAAGGATTTCTGTAGGCGCCATAAGGCAACTCTGAAAGCCATTGTCAACCGCCAAAAGCATAATCAATAAAGCTACTATGGTCTTACCACTGCCGACATCCCCCTGCAAAAGCCTATTCATTTGATGCCCGCCTGCCGTATCTGACCTTATTTCTTTAAGTACTCTTTTTTGGGCCCCGGTTAGCTCAAAAGGAAGGTGTTGGTGGTAAAATGAATTAAAAAGTTCGCCTACTTTCTCAAATAATACGCCTGTTGATTTGCGGTGACGTTCTGACCGAACCATCGCAAGACGAATTTGCGTAATAAAAAATTCCTCAAACTTCAATCGTCTCAATGCTTGTTCATATTCATCTAAAGAGGCAGGAAAATGGATCTGTTGTAAGGCTTCAAACCTCGAAAGGAGCCGGAATTTTTTCAAAACCGAATCGGGCAAGTTTTCAGGCAGATCTTTTTCAGAAAGAAGAGAAAACAGGTCCCTGGTTAGCTTTCCCATTTGTCTTCCGTTGAGTCCTTTGGTTTTTAATTTCTCCGTTGTAGGGTATATCGGCTCTAAAAAATTTCTTACAGCATTGGATTGGGACTTTACCGGTTCCAGTTCTGGATGAACAATTTGCGGTTTGCCCATAAAAAAAGTCAATCTTCCAAAAGCCAGGTAATTTTCATCTTGTTTTAATATTTTTTCTATCCAGTTCAGCCCTTTAAACCACGTCAGTTCTATTACACCTGTTTCATCTTTCAAATAGGCGATGAGTCGTTTAGTACCTCGTTCGCCAATTTCTTCGTAATGCCATAGCCTTCCTTGCACCTGAACATATTCCATGGATGCATTTAAATCAATAATAGGTGTGACTTTGGTTTTATCTACATGCCTATAAGGGTAATGATGCAATAAATCATTGAATGTAAAAATGGCCAGTTCCTTTTTTAGAAAGTCGGCACGTTGAGGACCAACTCCTTTTAGATATTCGATGGGATGGGCTAATATGTTTGGAGAAGTTGCGATTGCGCAAAAATAAATGTTCGAGATCACAGTAATTTTTTTCGACATACCTGTAATAACTTGATACATTGTCTAAAACATTTCGTGATTAATTGCATTCGTAGGTATTAATGCTTATTTTGTTTTTCCTTTAAAAACCAACATGCAGGCAATTTTACAGATTGACCTTACTTTTTCCTCTTATAAACTGGGCATTTTAGCTTTTGTTACAGCATTTGTGGTCGCAATGATTTTAATGCCGCCATTGATAAGGGCTATCTACCGATTTAAACTTTTTGATGTACCTGATGGACGAAAGGAACATATTTCTCCGATTCCGACTATGGGGGGAATTGCGTCCTGCATGGGCATGGCAGTAGGTTGCGTGTTTTGGTTTCAGTTTACCAGAGAGATATTTATTGTGTCATTTTTCTTTTCCACCACTGTACTTTTTGCAATCGGGATGATGGACGACATCAAAAACCTCTCGGCACGGTACAAATTTGCCATACAAATTGCCGTTGCTTTACTAATTGCTTTCAGCGGTGTACGTATTACCAGCTTTAATGGGCTGTTTGGAATCGAAGAATTATCCATCTCAGCTCAATACACATTTACAGTGCTGGTTATCACAGCCATCACAAATGCTTTTAACTTAATTGACGGTATCGACGGCTTGGCTGGTGGCCTTGGATTTATGAGCCTGGTTATACTTGGAATATTTTTGACAATTTGTGGTGATATTAATATTGCAATAATTGCGTTTGCTCTTGGTGGCGGATTACTTGGATTCCTTTATTATAATTTTAATCCGGCCAAAATTTTTATGGGAGATACAGGCTCCCTTGTATTGGGTTTTGTCATTTCTGTACTTTGTATCAGGCTAATTCAATTGAATACAGGTATCCAGTTTCCAATATTACCGCATGCGCCAATATTTGCCCTAAGTATTGTAATGATTCCTGTTTTCGACACATTACGTGTTTTTGGATTACGAATATGGAGCGGACGATCGCCATTTTCACCAGACAAAAATCATATTCATCACCTGCTAACTAATAATGGCTGGAGTCATAGCATATCCTCAAAATTATTATGTGCGGTTCATGCCATGATTTTAATTCTAGGCTATTTTCTTAAAAATGTCTCTCCAATTGGAGGTTTACTAATTTTATTTTTGGTAATGCTGCTCACTATTCTTGTATTCCAGAGGTTAAAAGTTCCGGAACGTCGTAGAAAAATTCAAGTTTCTTCGTTGAAATAATGCAATAAGCTTTTTGAGATGTTGATGACTGGTTTCTTGTCCATCTTATTTATTAACCAGTATAAATATGGGTTTTGCGGTGAAATTGACAGCACCACCATTAAAATTTTCTTCGTGCATTAGTCCACTACCATCATCTTTAAAACTATATAACTTGCCCTTTACGTTGAGTATATAAGATCCCTTCCTTTCAACAAATTCAGGTCTGTTTGATTGCGGATTTATTGTAACACTTTCGACCGCCCAAATCGCATACATAACTTTGGTTCCTTGCTTAAATTTTAAGACGCGTAAAGAATCACCCCTAATACTCTCGGTAAAAATATAATCGCCGAATGCCGACAGTTGTTTAAAGTAATCACCCACTAATGTTCTTTTGATAACTTTTGCACTGTCATCCATTTGACGGAGGAGGGCCATAGTTGCAAATTGTTCTCCAACATTGTCATAGATAGTATTAGGCCAGTCCTGGTACAATCTATACCATTCAGCACCCCATACGCCAGCCTGAGCGAATCCTAAAATGGCTCGTACTGCTAAATGAGCTCTGGACTGTTCCGCTGTATAATTTGAATACGCCGGCGCATTTTGTGTCGATTGTGGGTGTACGTCATATCCCCATTCCCCAATCAAGGTTCGCAATCCATTTGCATATTTGTTTGCTGTTCTCACTATATTTTGAACTTTAGGAAGCATGCCTAACTCTGGAGGCAATCCACCCTTACTGTTTGTATATTGCCCTTCCGCAGAAGGATAGCAATGGAATTGATACACATCAAAAGGCAGGTCGACCCGTCCTTGTATATACCCCCTATTTTTTTTACTCCATTCAATAACTTCCAATAGAATATCTGGTCTGTCACTTGCCACTCCTCCATTAGAAACAAGGATGTTTTTGTCAGC
>Ga0070683_100000899_pt1 | contig 22109 bp, 23 predicted proteins | sample KBSC713LmetaG_FD_64662 | JGI IMG/M metagenome (GOLD analysis project Ga0070683, IMG submission 64662) | Corn rhizosphere microbial communities from Kellogg Biological Station, Michigan, USA - KBS C7.1-3L metaG | ecosystem: Host-associated > Plants > Roots > Rhizosphere ... | reverse complement strand
GGCGAGTTCATCGAGTTCCGCGAGCCGAACGCCGCCGGCTACGGCGACCCGCTCGAGCGCGACCCGGCCGCAGTGCGGGAGGACGTGCTCGACGACTTCACCTCGATCGAGCTCGCCCGCGAGGCCTACGGCGTCGTCTTCACCGACGAACGGACACTCGAGATCGACGAGGCGGCGACCGCGAAGTTGCGCGCCGATCTGGCCGCGAACCGCGCCGCCGGCTCGCTGACGGCCTGGTACGAGGGGCGCGAGCTCCCGGCGGCATCGGCGCCGGTGTCCCTCGCGGGCAACGCCGAGTTCGGGGGGTGAGCGCGTAGCGAAGGCCTACGAGCTGATCGCGATGCGGCTGCGCGAGCAGATCCTCGAAGGCGTGCTCGAGGAGGGGTTGCGCCTGCCGAAGGAGACCGTCCTCGCCGAGGACTTCGGCGTCAGCCGCGCGACGATCCGCGAGGCGCTGCGGCTGCTGACCGCCCAGAACCTGATCCGCACGGCGAAGGGCGCGGGCGGCGGCTCGTTCGTGACCGTGCCGAGCGTCGACCACATCTCCGAGTCGCTGCGCTCGGGGATCGGCCTGCTCGCCACGGCCGACGACCTCACGCTCGAGGAGTTGCTCGAGACGCGCGAGCTGCTCGAGGTGCCCGCCGCCCGCCTCGCTGCCCGTCGCAGATCCGAAGACGACCTCGTGCTACTGCAGGCGTCGATTCCGGACCGGCCGCTGCAGCTGCCGACGAAGGAGCAGTTCGTCTACAACCGCGATTTCCACTCCTGCGTGATCGCGGCCTGCGGCAACACGCTGCTCTCGATCGCGGCGCAGCCGGTCTTTGCCGTGCTGCAGACGCACCTGTCCCGCTCCCGCCTCGGCCGTGCGTGGCACCGGTCGATCAACGACCACCATCGTGGGATCGTGGGCGCAATCGAGAGCGGCGACGAGGCCGGCGCGGGCGAGCAGATGCTCGACCACCTGGAGTGGTTGCGCCCGTACTACGAGAAGGCGTGGCGGGCGGCGGGGCGCACGACCGTCGTTTGACCGTCGCCTTCGGCATCCAGGGCAGCGGCCAGCAGGTCGACGGGATGCCCGACCCGGGCCGCTACCGCGACCTCGCCCAGACGGCCGAGGAGCTGGGCTACGACTCGATCTGGGCGGGCGACCACATCTCGTACCGCAACCCGATCCTGGACATCGTCGTCGCGCTCTCCACCTTCGCCGCGGTGACGGAGCGGATCTCGCTCGGCGCCGGGATCGTGCTCCTGCCCCTCCGCCAGCCGGGCGTGGTCGCCAAGGAGTTCGCGTCCCTCGACTACGTCTCCGACGGGCGTGTGATCCTGGGCGTGGGGGTCGGCGGCGAAGGGGAGAAGGACTTCGAGGCGGTCGGCGTCGACCCGCGGGAGCGCGGCGCCCGGACCAGCGAGGCCATGCGTGCGCTCCGGGTGCTGTTCGCCGAGCAGCCGGCGAGCTTCGAGGGCCGGTTCTTCTCGTTCGCGGATGTCGAGATCGCGCCCTGCTCGCCGCGGCCGGAAGGGCCTCCCCTCTGGGTCGGCGGCCGCTCCGAGGCCGCGATCCGCCGCGCGGCCGCGCTCGGCGACGGCTGGATTCCCATCTGGGTCTCGGTCGAGCGCTTCCGCGAGGCGCTCGCGAAGCTGCCCGGCCACGTCGTGCCGGCCGTCACCCTTCCGGCGCACGTCGGCGAGAAGCGGACCCTGTACGAGCATCTGCGCCGCCGCTACGCGGGCGACTTCTCCGAGCACGTGGTCGACCGCTACTGCGTTGCGGGGACGCCGGAGGAGTGCGTGGGTCGCGTCCGCGAGTACATCGACGCCGGTGCCAGGCACATCGTGTTCAACCTCGGCGAGGCCGAGGACGCGGAACGGCTGGCGGAGGTGGCCCGTGCAGCCGCTGACTGACGTCCGCGTGCTCGCAATCGAGCAGTTCGGCGCCGGGCCCTGGGGCACGCTGCAGCTGGCCGACCTCGGCGCCGACGTGATCAAGATCGAGGATCCCGCCTCGCGGGGCGACGTCGGTCGCTACGTGCCGCCGTTCGCCGAGGGCGAGGACTCCCTGTTCTTCGAGACCTTCAACCGCAACAAGCGGAGCATCTCCCTTGACCTGCGCCACCCCGAGGCACGCGGCGTCTTCGAGGACCTCGTGCGCGGCTCCGACGTCGTCTACTCGAACCTGCGCGGCGACCAGCCGGCGAAGCTGCGGCTGACCTACGACGACCTGAAGGACGTCAACCCGCGGATCGTCTGCTGCTCGCTCTCGGGCTTCGGCATGACCGGGCCGCGAGCCGCACAGGGCGGCTACGACTACATGATGCAGGGGCTGGCGGGGTGGATGAGCCTGACGGGGGATCCGGACGGGCCGCCCACGAAGAGCGGCCTTTCGCTGGTCGACCTTTCCGGCGGGTACGCGTCGGCGATCGCCGTGCTGGCCGGTCTCTGGCGCGCCCGCCGCGAAGGCACGGGCTGCGACTGCGACGTATCGCTGCTCGACACCGCCCTGCACGAGCTGATGTACGTCGGCACCTGGGCGGCCTCGCGCGGGTACACGCCGCCGCGGCGGAGGAACTCCGCCCACCCCTCGATCGTCCCGTTCCAGAACTTCGGGACCGCGGACGGGTGGATCGTGGTCGCCTGTCCGAAGGAGAAGTTCTGGGTGCTCCTGTGCGACGCGATCGGCCGTCCCGACCTGGCCGAGGAATTTCCGACGTTCGCCGACCGCGACCGCCGCCGCGACGAGCTCTCGCCGATCCTCGACCAGGCGTTCCGCGAACGGACGAGTGAGGCGTGGCTCGAAGTGCTGAGCCGCGCGGGCGTCCCCTGCTCGCCCGTGAACGACGTCCCGGCTGCGCTCGAGGAGGCCCGGGTCGTCGAATACGAGCATCCGCGGCTGGGCGCGGTGCGCCAGGTCGCCTCGCCGCTGCGTCTGTCGGGACCGGAGCCGCCGGTCCAGCCCGGGCCTGCCCGCGGCGAGCACACGGAGCAGGTCCTGGTCGAGGTGTGCGGTTACGAGCCGGAGCGGATTCGCGCCCTGGCAGAGTCCGGTGTGTTCGGAGTCGAGTCGAAAGGAGGGCAGGATGCCGAGACGAGCGCTGCAACCTGAGGGAATGGCGGTTCCGACGCCGCCGTATTCGCCGGTCGTGGTGTCGGGTGACACCGTCTACACGGCGGGCCAGATCGCCAACGACCCGCGGGGGAACCTGGTCGCGGGCGGCATGGCCGAGCAGGCGCGCCGGACGCTCGAGAACGTCCGCTCGTGTGTCGAAGCGGCGGGCTGCACGCTGGACGACGTCGTCAAGGTGAACGCCTACCTGGCCGACCTCGGCGACTTCCCGGCCTACAACGAGGTCTACGTCGAGTTCTTCACGCAGCCGTACCCGGCCCGGACGTCCGTGCAGGCGGGGCTCCCGCCGGGCGTGCTGATCGAGATCGAGGCGATCGCACGGAAGCCCTAGCCTGTCGCCATGGCCAACGTCGAGCGAGACCTCAGCGACTACACCGTCAGACCGCTAACACCGGACAGCTGGGACCCCTTCGCCGGGCTGTGCGAGCGGCACAACGGCGTGTTCGGCGGGTGCTGGTGCACCTGGTTCCACACGATGCACGCCGAGAAGGAGTTCACCTATGAAGGAAACCGCGCCCTGAAGAAGCGGCTCGTCGACGAGGGACGTGCCCACGCCGCTCTGGTGATGGACGGTGACGAGGCAGTCGCGTGGTGCAACTACGGCAGTCCCGACGAGTTGCCGAACATCAAACACCGCAAGCAGTACGAGGAGGAGACCGATCTGCTGCCCGACTACCGGCTCGTCTGCATGTTCGTCGACAAGCGGTACCGCCGGCAGGGACTCCTGGCCGTCGCGTTGCGCGGCGCGCTGGAGTTGATCGGCGAGGCCGGCGGAGGGGTCGTCGAGGGCTACCCGCACGACACCCAGGGTCAGAGGTGTGCCGTTCTCTACAGCGGCACGCGCAGCCTCTTCGAGCGGGCGGGCTTCGACTACGTGCGTTCCAAGGGGACGAAGAACTGCGTGATGCGCAGGACCGTCCGTCCGGCCTGATGGCTCGCGACCTCGTCGGCTACGGCGCCGATCCGCCCGATCCGCGCTGGCCGGACGGCGCGCGGCTCGCCGTCAGCTTCGTGCTCAACTACGAGGAGGGCGGCGAGCGCTCCGTCCTCGAGGGCGACGCCGAGTCCGAGTCGTACCTTCAAGAGGTGGTGGGCGCTGCGTCGGTCGTCGGCGCGCGGAGCCTGACCACCGAGTCCGGGTTCGAGTTCGGAAGCCGCGTCGGCTTCTGGCGGGTGCACCGGATCTTCACGGCTCACGGCGTTCCGCTCACCGTCTACGCGGTCGGGAGGGCGCTGGAGCAGAACGCCGATGCGGGGCGGGCGATGGCCGACGCCGGCTGGGAGGTGGCGAGCCACGGCTGGCGCTGGTTCGACTACGCCGGGATGCCCGAGGAGGAAGAACGAGAGCACATGCGCCTGGCGATCGCGGCGATCGAGCAGGCATGCGGTGTCCGCCCGGTCGGCTGGTACACCGGGCGGGTCTCGGACAACACGCGGCGGCTGGTCGTCGAGGAGGGAGGCTTCCTCTACGACTCGGACGACTACTCCGACGAGCTTCCGTTCTGGGTCGAGGTCGCAGGTCGGCAGCACCTCGTGATCCCGTACACGCTCGACGTCAACGACATGAAGTTCCTGATCCCGAATGGGTTCGCGACCGGCGACGACTTCTATGCGTATCTGGTCGACACGTTCGAGCAGCTGTACGAGGAGGGCGGCCGGATGATGAACGTCGGCCTGCACTGCCGGATCGTCGGTCGCCCGGGCCGCGCGCGGGCGCTCGACCGCTTCCTCGCCCACGTGCGCTCACGCGAGGGCGTGTGGGTGACGACGAGGGCCGAGATCGCCCGCCACTGGCGAACCCTGTAGCTCTACGGAGCCCTCCGCCTTCGCCTGGCTAGACCCGTCCAGCCGTTTTCCATTTCGCCCAGATCTGCTTCATCTCCCGGGCGGTCGAGCGCACCGAGTCTGCGGCGCTCAGCTTTCCCTGCGCGACCTGGGCGAACATCCTCGGGATCAGGAACCGGTCGAGCGTCTCGTCGACGGCTGGATTCGTCGTGCCGGGGAAGCCCGCATTGCGCGTGTCCCGCGCCGCAACGGTGGTGAGGATCGAGTACTTCCCGCGCGGACGGTGGGTATCGGCAGCCGCGACCTGCCGGAGTCGCGCGGCTGCGATCGCGCCGGGAAAGCTCGGGAGGTTGTAGAGCTTCGACGCTATGGTCGTCTGCTCGGCGCCGATGCAGAGGTCGGCGAGGAACTTCTCCGCCGTCTCTCGGTTCCTCGCGAACTTCCAGATCGAGTAGATGTTGGTCGACTGCGGCAGTGCGAGTCTGCCGTGCGGGCCGGCAGGCAGCGGCCAGATCCAGAGGTTGTCGGCGACCGGAAGCTGCAGGTCCTCGGCCATCCGGACCGCGGAGATCGCGTTGACGATCAGCGAGCCGCGGCCGGAGAACACGAACTGGTTGTTCGAGGCCTGGTTCCAGCCGAACACCTCGTCGGTCTGTCCGCGGCGCTGGAGATCGACCATGAACTTCACCGCCTCGACAGTCGCCGGGCTATCGATCGCGAGGGTGTTGTCCTCGTGCTGGAGGAACGAGCCGAAGGCAGCGAGCAGGTCGAGCAGGCCGATGTTCGAGTCAGGCTCGTTCGAGAGGCCGACCCCGAGCGGGTAGCCTGCCGCCTTCAGTGCCGGCGCCGCCGCGCGGACGTGCTCCCACGTCGCGGGCGACTCCCCGACGTTGTTCCAGACGTCGTGCCGCCAGAGCGCAGGGGCCGGAACGTACGTGTCGGAGATGCCGAAGTACGTGCGCCGGCGCGGGTTGTAGGTGCTCTGCCGACCCAGGGTGCCGTAAGGGCCGACCTGGCGCTCGACCGCGCGGACGATCGCGCCGTGGTCGATCATCTGATCCTCGTAGGCCGTCGGCGGTGTCAGGAAGCCGACGATGTCGTGGCCTTTCTGAGCCTGTGCCTCGCTCGCCACGAGGGCGGGCAGACGTGTGGTGGTGATGTGGTCGACCTTCACGTCGACGTCGTTGCGGGTGCCCCAGTCCTTCGCCCAGCCGTTGAACCAGAGGTCGAAGCCGCCGATGACGTGCGTCCACTGCACGATCGAGAGGCTCCCGCCGAGCTGGCGACCGCCATACCGCAGCGGGCCGGCGAATGCATAGGGCACCCGGGCGCCGGAGGCGAGAGCGGCCGCCGCGAGACCCCCGCAGCGAAGGAGCGCCGCTCGCGTGAGACGGTCGTGCCCCTCGCCGGGAGGGGTTGCCGCGGGCCTCACCACGGATGCTCTCCGAGTTGCGCCGTGGTCAACGCGAAGACCGCGTTCAGCGGAACTGCGAACTCGATCACCCCGTCCGGGTTGCTGGCGAGGAATCCGATCTCCCGGTTGGTGCCCGTGCCGTCGGCGTTCCAGAAGATCAGCCGGAACAGTCTGTTCGGCGGCAGCCCGCCGATGCTGTAGGGGACCGGTGGAGCTGTGTCCGCGGAGATCCCGGCGCCGTTCCTGTCCAGGCCGAAGATCGTCAGGTCCGAGCCGGGGGAGACGTAGGCGACGAGGAGCTTCGCGGGGTCCGCACCCGGCTGGGCGACGACCTCGACGATGCTCCCGCCGACCGGCTCGGTCGTCAGCGTCAGCAGGTGGAGCAGATGGTAGGCGGGGCGCAGCGGCCAGCCTGCGGTGCCCGGACCGATCGTCGAGTAGTCCTGTGTCCCGATGTCGTACGTGGCGTCGTATACGTCCCACTTCGCCGTTGCGAGGTAGCCGAGCTGGAGGGCGCGGAGCATGAGCCATGCCTCCTGGAACGCAACGGCGTTCGTCACGGCCATCGGGTTGCCGTCCGGTGCATAGCCGGGCTCGAACGTCAGCTCGCCCTCGAACGACCGAACGCCGCGAACGCCGAACTCGGTGACGAAGAGCGGCCGGCGCAGCTGCTCCGGGATCGAGGCGACGATGGCTCGTACCTCGCCGAGCCGCCGCTCGATCTTCGGGGTGTCCCAGAAGTCCCAGTAGATGTGCGGCGCCCAGGCGTCGAGCAGGTCGCCCATGTAGGTCGCCATGTACCAGTACCAATTGGCCTGCGTCTGTCCGAGCCCGCTCATCGTGCCGAGGATGCCGCCGCCGAGAAAGTGGATGCGATCGCGTACGCCGCGGGCGCGCAACTCGCTGTCCAGCAGCCGATACGTCCGCTCGTACTGGGGTAGCGTCAGCAGACCCGCGTTCGGCTCGTTGTACAGCGACACCCAGAGCGGGCCGGGGATGCCGCGGTGCTGAAGCAGGTCGGCGAGGACGTCGGCGAGGCGTGGCATGTTTTCCATCGCGAACGCGAACGTGCCCCCCTGCCAGGCGACCTCGATCGTCGCATTGGTGCGGTTCGCGAGCTGTACCGTCCGGACGAACGACGCCATCCGGTCGGGGAACGTCCATTCGACGTTGCTGAAGAACACCCGGACGTACCGCGGTCCGAGCGCCGTCACCTTCGTTTCCAGGCCAGGGAGGTCGGGCGGCGGCCCGCTGATGTCCGCGAACACGTGCTGGTTGAACTGCCCGCCGAAGCCGCCGAACCAGCTGACGAGACCTCGGTCGGGCGCGAGCGTGAACTCCGTCGTCGCCGTGCCCGCGCCGAGCGCAGGCCCGGGAGCGGCCGTGAAGGCAAGCCCGACCGCGATCGCGCAACCGATCGTGGTCGAGAGAACAATCCCGAAGGCACGGATCCCAGGCAGGTGCCCCATAACCACGCTTCCCTTTGCGGTCACGGCGGGAAACCCCGTCCGGCGGATACTCCGCCGATTCTCGGATGCTCGCCTCCGGGGAGACGCGCAGCGGCCCTGCTCGAAACTACCTACCGTGCAGGTCCGGATCTGGGCTCGCCGTGGCGGCAACGGCGCTAGACTCGCGCCTGGAAGTCTGACATTCGAGTCGAGGAGGCACCGTGGCCACCCAGACCCAGCCGCTGACCCGCGACCAGCTCGCCGCCCTGCCGGACAGCTACTTCAAGGCGGTCGACGCGAAGGACGTCGACGCGATCCTCTCCCACTTCGCCGACGACTGCGTCATGACGGTGCAGACCGACCACGCGGTCTTCTCCGGCGCCGACGAGATCCGCCGCATGTTCACCGACTTCTGCGGCAACTCGGTCTCGATCTTCCACGAGATCAAGAACATCGTCGTCGAGCCCGAGGCCGGGAAGGTCGCGACCGAGCAGAGCTACATCGGCGAGCTGAACGACGGGACGAGGAACGACATGCACAACTGCAACTTCTTCGACATCGACGCGGATGGAAAGTTCAGCCGCGTGATCATCTGGATGGCGGGGACGAACCCCCTGAAGTAGCGGCTCAGGCGAGCGCGCGGTCGAAGAAGTCGCCGACGATGCGGATCGCGTCCTGCGGGCACTCGACGAGGTCGGCGTGGCCGATGTCGGGGAACTCGACCAGCTCGATGTGCTCGTTCTGCTCGGACATCTTCCGGGCGCCGAGGCCGCTCGGCGCGAGGTCGGGCGGGCAGAGGACGTCGTGAGTCCCGTTGGTCATCAGGAGCGGCCGCTCGATCTTGGGGACGAGCGGGGAGAGATCCATGTTCTCCATCGCCAGGCAGGCCTGGCGGACGGTGTACGGGTCGTTGAGCCCGACGATGTCGCGGACGAGCTGAAAGATGTTCTCGCCCTCGGGGCTCTCCATGAAGCCCGCGCCCACCGCCTGCGTGGTCACGTGGTCGGAGAACTCGTCCCAGGCCATCTCCTCGGCCATCCGCCGCCAGACGCGGAAGACCGTGCGCCGGTACACATCCGGCTTGGCGAAGGCGACGTCGGCGCAGGCGGCGATCGTCTTCTCGGGATGGAGCGCAGCGAAGGCGATCGCGATCATCCCGCCCATCGAGGTGCCGTGGACGAGCACGCGCTCGAAGCCGACCGCGTCGAGGAGCGCCGCCGCGTCGGCCGCCCAGCCCTCGATCGTGTAGGCCTCGCGCGGGCACGACGACGCGCCGTAGCCGCGCGCGTCGAAGGAGAGCAGGCGGAAGCCGCGCTCGCGGAAGCCGTCGTTGACGAGCCCGAAGTTGTGGCGGCCGAACAGCCCGCCGCCGAGCTGGAGGACGACCGGCCCGTCCTCGGGCCCGGTCAGCTCGTAGTAGAGGCTGACGCCTTCGCCGATCTCGGCGCGCATCTAGTCCCAGCTGCGGCCGACGCGGTCCCAGGCGACGTCGCTCGGCAGCCACTCGGTGTTGATCCGCGACCAGACGCGTGTGACCTTCTTGTTGCCGCACTTCGGGCACGGGGGCGCCGGTTTGGTCGACAGGGACAGGAACTCCTCGAATTGCTCGTCGCACTTGTCGCACCGATACTCGTAGACCGGCATGGGCTCCGAGTCTAGCCCGCTCCGGCAGCTGCGGGAAGCCGCCGCCGCCCAGGGCGTCCACCCGACGGACGAGGACCTCGAGGGCGTGCGCGACTTCCTCGACCGGATCCTGCCGGTGCTGGCCGAGATCGAGGAGCGCGTCCCGCCGGAGGCGGCGCCGTGACGCTCGACCCCTACAACGCGTTCCTGCACCGGGAAGAGGCGGAGGGTGACTGGCGCGTCGGCGTCAAGGACGTGATCGACGTCGCCGGCATGCCGACGACGGCGGCGTCGAGGATCCTCGACCGCGTGCCGGAGCGCGACGCCGAGTGCGTCGCGCGCCTGCGTGGGGCCGGCGCAAGGATCGTCGGGAAGCTGAACACGCACGAGTTCGCGTTCGGCGCGCTCACGAACAGCCGGCACTTCGGCCCGGCCCGCAACCCGTGGGATCTCGAGCGCACAACGGGCGGCTCGAGCGGCGGCAGCGGCGCGGCGGTCGCCGCCGGCCTCGTCGACCTCGCGCTCGGCACCGACACGGCCGGCTCGATCCGGATCCCGGCCGCGTTCTGCGGGGTCACCGGCCACCGGCCGTCGAGCGGCCTGGTCCCGAGCGAGGGCGTCGTCCCCGTCGCCTGGACCCTGGACGCGGTCGGGCCACTGGCGCGAACGGCCGAGGACTGCCGGCGGGCGCTGGAGATCATGGCCGGGCGTTCGCTCGAGACACGCGCACCCCGGCGGATCGGCATCCTGACGAGGCTGTTCGAAGAGGCCGAGCCCGAGGTCGCGGCCGCCTGCGAGGAGGCGAGCCGCACGCTGCCCGGGGACCACGAGCCGGTCGAGCTCCCGCTGCACGACGAGATCTCGACGATCACGCAGCTGGTGATGCTCCCGGAAGCTGCCGATGCTCATCTCGCGTGGCTCCGGACGCGCCTGGCCGACTACGGCCCGGACGTCCGGGCGCGCCTGCTCGCCGGGCTGCTCCTGCCGTCGACGGCATACCTCACCGGACGCCGCGCCCGGAGCTGGGCCCGGTCGCTGTGGGAGCGCGAGCTGGGCGGATTCGACCTGTTGGTCGCGCCGGCGATGCCGATCGTCGCACCGCGACTCGATGCGATCCCGGACGAGTACCGGCTGCTGATCATGCCGTACAACTCGCCGGCGGCCCTCCTCGGGCTCCCGGTCACCGTGGTGCCGTGCGGTTTCGTCGACGGCCTGCCGGTCGGCCTGGCCCTGATGGGCCGCATCGGCGAGGACGGCCTCACGCTCGCCGCCGCACACGACTTCCAGCAGGCGACCGACTGGCACGAGCGCACGCCGGTTGACGGCGCCGGCACAGAAGTTTTGTATACAACCGACACCGCCGAGTAGAGGAGGAGCCGTATGTCCGTGTTGATCAAGGGCGGTCGCATCGTGACCGCATCCGACGACTACGTCGGCGACATCTACGCCGAGAACGGCACCGTGACGACGATCGGCCAGTCGCTCGACGTCGACGCGGACAAGGTGATCGACGCGACCGGCAAGTACGTGATCCCGGGCGCGATCGACCCGCACACGCACATCGAGATGTTCTTCGGCGGGACGACCACGTGCGACGACTTCACCTCGGGGACCGTCGCGGCCGCGTTCGGGGGCACGACCTCCCTGGTCGACTTCTGCATGCAGGCGCCGGGCACGCCCTTCCCGCAGGCGCTCGAGAACTACTTCGAGAAGATCGAGCGCTGCAAGCCGGTGATCGACGTCGGCTTCCACATCGGCGTCACCGACCTCGAAGGGGGCGGCGGCCTCGAAGCGCTCGCGAAGCTGCCCGACGAGGGGATCACCTCCTACAAGCTCTTCATGGCGTACAAGGGCGCCGTGATGGTCGACGACGAGACGCTCTTCAGGACCATGCAGGTCGCGAACGAGACCGGCGGCCTGGTGATGGTGCACGCCGAGAACGGCGATGCGATCGACGTGATCGTCAAGGAGGCGGTCGCCGCGGGCAAGAGCGACCCGATCTGGCACGCGCGCACGCGCCCGATGGAGACGGAGGCGGAGGCGACGAACCGTGCGATCCAGCTCGCCCGGGTCGCGAACGCCGCCCTCTACGTCGTCCATGTCTCCTGCCAGCCGGCGGTCGAGCCGATCCAGCTCGCCCGCGAGAAGGGCTGGGACGTCTGGGGCGAGACCTGCACGCAGTACCTGTTCGTCGATGACTCGGCGCTGGAGAAGCCGGACTGGGAGGGCGCGAAGTACATCTACACGCCCCCGCCGCGGCCGAAGGAGCATCAGGAGCACCTGTGGAAGGCGCTCCAGAACGACGTCCTCTCGGTCGTCTCCACCGATCACTGCCCGTTCAACTGGCCCGACCAGAAGGGAATCAACGGCCGCGACTTCCAGGTCGTCCCGAACGGAGGGCCCGGGATCGAGAACCGGCTGCACATGCTGCACGAGTTCGGTGTCCGCACCGGGCGGATCTCGATGAACCGCTTCGTCGAGCTGACCTCCACCAACGTGGCGAAGCGCTTCGGGCTCTACCCGCGCAAGGGCACGGTCGCCGTCGGCAGCGACGCCGACCTGGTCGTCTGGGATCCCGAGAAGTCCCTCACGATCTCGGCGAAGGACCACCACTCGAACGTCAACTACAGCCTGTTCGAGGGCACGAAGGTGACCGGCGCACCCCAGACCGTGCTCGTCCGAGGCCAGGTGATCGTCGAGAACGACGAGCTCGTCGCCGAGCCGGGCGCCGGCCAGTTCGTCAAGCGGGCGCGGGTCGGCGAGACGCTCGGCTCGGTCGAGCAGGTCACCGCGTGAGACGGCCGACCTCGCGCCGGGCGACGCTGACAGCAGTGACAGGCTCGAGCCTGTCACTGCAGGTGAGCGCGTGAGCGACCAGCAGGCAAAGGAGGTCTACGCGGCGGCGGGGCTCGGCCAGAGCGTCACGCTCGGGTCGCACCCCGTGGTCCTCGTCGTCGACTTCAGCTGCGGCTTCACCGATCCCGAGTGCACCCTCGGCGCCGACATGAGCGCCGCGGTGGAGGCGACCAGACGGCTGCTCGACGCGGCGCGGGGCAAGGGCCTGCCGGTGATCTTCACCACCATCGGCTACGAGCCGAGCCTGAAGGACGGCGGTCTCTGGCTGCAGAAGGTACCGTCGCTGGGCGAGCTCCAGATCGGCGGGCGCTGGGTGGAGATCGACACGCGCCTGGAGCCGAGAACAGACGAGACGATCGTGCTCAAGAAGGGCGCGTCCGCGTTCTTCGGCACGAACCTGCCCGCGATCCTGGTCTCGCAGGGCGTCGACTCGGTGATTCTCTGCGGCGCGACCACGAGCGGCTGCATCCGCGCGACGGCGGTCGACCTGCTCCAGTACGGATACCCCACGCTCGTCCCCCGCGAGTGCGTGGCCGACCGGGCGCAGGCGCCGCACGAGGCGAACCTGTTCGACATCGACGCGAAGTACGCGGACGTCGTCGCGCTCGACGACGTCCTCGAGTACGTCGAGCGCGTGCCGGCGACCGTCGGCGCGGGCGTGTGAGCCACCGCGTCGCGCTCCTCCCCGGCGACGGGGTCGGCCAGGAGGTGGTCGCCGAGGCCAGGCGGGCGGTCGACGCTCTCGGGCTCGAAATCGAGTGGGCGGAGCTGCCGTGGGGCTCGGCCCACTGGCACGAGCACGGGCGGATGATGCCCGCCGACTGGCGCGACGCCCTCGACGGCCATGCCGCCGTGCTGATGGGCGCGGTCGGCGATCCGTCCGTCCCCGACCACGTGTCGCTCTGGGGGCTGTTGCTCGAGCTGCGCCAGCGCCTCGACCTGTGGGCGAACCTCCGGCCGGTGCGGCTGCTGGACGGGATTCCGGGGCCGCTCGTCGGCCGCGGGCCTGCCGACGTCGACATGCTCTTCCTCCGCGAGAACACCGAGGGCGAGTACTCCGGCGTCGGCGGCCGGGCGCACCGGGGGCTGGCGCACGAGGTCGGCATCGAGACGAGCGTCTTCACGCGCTCGGGCGTCGAGCGCATCCTCCGCTACGCGTTCGAGCTCGCGGAAGGACGACGCGGCGTGGTCACCAGCGCCACCAAGTCGAACGCGTCGCGCTTCGGCTACGTGCTCTGGGACGAGGTGGCAGAGGAGGTCGCCGGCGAGTTTCCCGGCGTGCGCTACGAGCGCGTGCTCGTCGACGCGCTCGCCGCGCGGATGGTGCGCGATCCGGGCAGCCTCGACGTCGTCGTCGCGTCGAACCTGTTCGGCGACATCCTCACCGACCTGGCCGCGGCGATCCAGGGCGGCATGGGCATGGCGGCAAGCGCGAACGTTGCGCCTGGCTCCGACGTACCGGGGCTGTTCGAGCCGGTGCACGGCTCCGCCCCGGATATCGCCGGCCGGGGGATCGCGAACCCGGCCGGGGCGATCTGGAGCGCAACGCTCATGCTCGACCACCTCGGCGAGCCTGACGCGGCGCGGACGCTGATGGCCGCGCTCGAGGACGTCTGCCGGGACGGGCCGCGCACGCGGGACGTCGGCGGCGACGCGTCGACGCGTGAGGTCGGCGAGGCGGTCGCCGCGCGCGCGGCCGACCTCAACGGACGATCCCGATGATCGCGCTGCCGGCGACGACGAGGACGCCGGCTGCGACGAGGCGCGGGCCGATGCGCTCGCTGTGCCTCCCGATCAGCAGGGCGGCGAAGAAGACCGCCCACAGCGACTGCGTCGCGTTCAGCGGGGCGACGATCGACACCCGGCCCCGGTCGAACGCCTCCAGCAGGCTGGAGTAGGAGAAGCCGAGCAGGACGCCGGCGAACGCGAACGCGGGCAGCGCCGCCCGGAGGTGCTCGCGGAACGAGGCGCGGCGCCGGATCAGCACCCAGGCGAGGACGACGAGGAAGGACCCGAGCAGCGCGGCGGTCGAGGCGGCCAGCGCCGGCGGATGGGTGTCGCGGGCGGCCCAGCGCGCGACGTTGTCGCGGACGGCGAAGAGCGCGGCGCAGGTGAGGGCGAGCACGACGCCGAACGCCCGGAAGTGCTCCGGCCGCGTCTTCTCGCGGGCGAGCGCGGCTCCGCCGGCGACCACCAGCACCGTGCCGACGACGAGCAGCGGCTGGAACGGCTCGTCCAGGGCGACGAGAGCGATCGCCACCGACATCAACGGCGCCGTCCCGATCAGGATCGCGACGCGCGACGGGCCGATGTCGCGGATGGCGACGATGAACAGGATCTGGGTCACCCCGGGCACAAGGGCGCCGATCAGCAGGAACGGCCAGAGGTCCCCGAGGTGTACCTCGCCGGCCGCGAACGACTTGACCGCCAGCAGTGCCGAGACCGCGGTGCCGATCCCGGTGACGACCACTGCCCCGAGCTCGGGGTCGCCGCCGCGCTGCAAGCCCTGGCGGATGACCACGGCAAAGGCCCCGAACAGTAGGCCCGCGAGCCCGGCGAAGAGGACGGCTCCCAAGAACTAGGCTCTTCCGATGGCCGGGCCGCAGACGCTCACTGAGAAGATCATCTCCGAGCACCTGGTCGGCGGCGTGGACGAGGAGATCGAGCTCCGCGTCGACCAGATCCTGCTCGAGGACGCGACCGGCACGATGGCCTGCCTCCAGTTCGAGCAGCTCGGCCTCGGCCGCGTGGCCGTGCCGACCGTGTCGTACGTGGACCACAACGTGCTCCAGTTCGACGACAAGAACCCAGAGGACCACGCGTACCTGCGCAGCTGGGCTGCACGGTACGGCGCGCTCTACTCACGCCCCGGCAACGGGATCGCGCACTATCTGCACCTGGAGCGGTTCGCCCGGCCGGGGTGGGTGCTGGTCGGGGCGGACAGCCACACGACGATGGCGGGCGCGCTCGGCATGCTCGCGATCGGCGCCGGCGCGACCGAGGTCGCGGTCGCCATGGCGGGACGGCCGTACACGGTCGAGCGGCCGGTGGTCGTGGGGGTCGAGCTGCGCGGTGCGCTTGCGCCCTGGGTGCAGTCGAAGGACGTCGTCCTCGAGCTGCTCCGGCGGCGCGGCGTGCGCGGCGGGCGCGGGCGGATCTTCGAGTTCCACGGCGACGGCGTCGCGACCCTGAGCGCGACCGACCGCGGAACGATCTGCAACATGGTGATGGAAACGGGAGCGACGACCGGGATCTTCCCGAGCGACGAGCGCACGCGGGCGTGGCTGGCGGACCAGGGACGGGAGGACGAGTTCGTCGAGCTGGCGGCCGACCCCGGGGTCGTCTACGAGGAGCTGGAGACGATCGAGCTGGGCGAGCTCGAGCCGCTGATCGCGCTCCCCTCGTCGCCCGGGAACGTCGTGCCCGTCCGCGAGGCTGCCGGGACGGCGACGAAGCAGGTCTGCGTCGGCAGCTCCGTGAACTCGTCGTTCGAGGATCTCGCCGTCGTCGCGGCCGTCCTGCGCGGGCGCTCGGTGCATCCGGAGCTCGATCTGACGGTCACGCCGGGGTCGCGGCAGATCCTCGACACGATCGTGCGGGCCGGCGTGTACTCCGACCTTGTCGCCGCGGGCGCGCGCATGCTCGAGCCCGCCTGCGGGCCGTGCATCGGCATGGGCCAGGCGCCCGCCGCCGGCGCCGTCTCCGTGCGGACGTTCAACCGCAACTTCCCCGGCCGCAGCGGCACTCCCGGCGACCGGGTCTACCTCTGCTCGCCGGCGACCGCGGCGGCGACCGCCCTGCGCGGCGAGATCGCCGATCCACGCGACCTCGGCGAGCCGCCCGTGCTCGAAGCTCCGCCCGGGGATTCCGGGCTGGACGACCGGCAGATCGTCCGCCCGCCCGCCGACGGACGGGAGGCGGAGCTGGAGAAAGGAAAGAACATCGTGCCGCCGCCCGCGCCGGATCCCGTGCCCGACACGGTCTCGGGCCGGGTGCTGATCGTAGTCCCCGACGACGTCTCGACCGGCGACATGGCCCCGGACGGGGTGCTCGGCCTGGCGATCTGGTCGAACATTCCGGCCTGCGCGCGGCACATGTTCCGGCGCTTCGACCCGGAGTTCCCGGCCCGGGCGGAGGAGTGGGACGGCGGGATCGTCGTCGGCGGGCACAACTACGGTCAGGGCTCCTCGCGCGAGCAGGCGGCGTTCGCGGCGCTGTACCTCGGCGTCCGCGCGATCGTCGCAAAGAGCTTCGCGCGCATCCACCGCTCGAACCTGATCGCACAGGCGATCCCGCCACTCGTCCTCCCGGACGACGCGCAGGTGGAGCAGGGCGACGAGTGGCGGATCGACGGGCTGGCCGAGGCGGTGCGCCAGGGCGGGCGCGCGGTCGTCGCGGTCACCCCGCACGGCGAGATCCGGCTCGGCCTGGAGCTCAGTGGGCGCGAGCGGGCGATCCTGCTCGCGGGCGGCCTGGTCGCCTATGCCCGCGCGAGCGCCTGAACCGCGTTCAGGATGATCTCGGCGGCCAGCGCCGCGTCCGCCGGGTCCGCATCCTCGTCCGGGTGGTGGCTGATCCCGTCCTTGCAGGGGACGAAGACCATCGCCGTCGGCACGCGGTCGGCGACGCACATCGTGTCGTGGGCCGCGCCCGAGTGCATGCGCGTGAACGGCTCGGCGGTTGCGCGCGCGGCCTCCTCGAGGGCCGCGACGATCCGCTCGTCCATCGGTGTTGCCGGCAGCGTCTGGCGCTCGCGGTACTCGGCGCTCATGCCTCGCCGGCGGGCGGTCTCCTGCGCGAAGGCGGCGATCTCCGCAGCGACGTCGCGGTAGGCGTCGTCCACCGGCCCGCGGATGTCGAGCGAGAAGCGCACCTCGGCGGCAACCGCGTTGATCAGCCCCGGGTCGACCTCGATCTCGCCGACCGTCCCGACCGTGCCTTTGCCTGCGGCCCGCGCGAGGCGCTCGAGCTCGACGATCGTCTCCGCGAGCGGGAGGGTCGGATCGAGGCGGAGATCCATCGGCGTCGCCCCGGCGTGGTCGCCGCGGCCGTGGACGAGGAGGTCGGCGTGGACGTAGCCGGCGATCGCGGTGACGAGCCCGACCCGGTTGCCGGTGTCCTGCAGCACCCGTGCCTGCTCGATGTGCATCTCGATCCAACCCGTCAGGTCGTCGAGCACGTGCGCGCACTCGCGCCACTGCTCGGGCCGGTAGCCGGCCGCTGCGGCGTGCTCCCAGAAGCTGCGCCCGTCGTCGATCGAGCGGAAGCGCTCGCGGAGATCATCCTCCTCGACACGCTGCGCGACGATCCGGCTCCCGAGCAGCATCTGCCCGAATCCGGAACCCTCCTCCTCGAGGAAGGAGATCAGCTGGAGCGGCAGGTCGAGCCCCTGCTCGGCGCTCAGCCTGCAGACCTCGAGCGCGGTGACGACGCCCATCGTCCCGTCGTAGCGGCCGCCGTTCCGGTTCGAGTCGCAGTGGGAGCCGAGCCCGAACACCGGCTCGCCCTTCGGTCGGTTCCGCGCGTAGAGCGTGCCGACGGGGTCCTCCTCGACGTCGAAGCCGATCGTTTCCAGCTCGCGGGTGAACCAGTCGAGCGTGTTCCGGTACTCCTGCGTGTATGCGTACCGCCGGATCGCCTCGTCGCTGAGCGTGTACTCGGGGCCGGACAGGGTCTCGATGTCCTGCGTGATCCGTTCCGTGCTCCGTCCCCGGTCCATCGCAGGGACTCTAGAACGTGGACGAAGCAGGAGATCGCTCAGGGACAGACCGCTGCGGGGTCTGTCCCTGGAGAGACGGCGGCGAGCTCAGCCTGTTGGGTCAGGCCCCTCCGGAGCCAGACCCTTAAGATCCCCGCGAGATCGAGAGCTGGCGCAACCGCAAGACCCTGATTCTCAGCTGGTCGGACATGGTCGGCCTGCTGACCCCCGGCGAGTACGTCGACTGCGTCGAGCACGCGTACCGGATGCACGGGCTCGGGCGCGTCTACATGGAGCCGAAGGGCCACATCGTCCTCGACCGCTACAGGGGCGAGTGGGAGGTGATGCCGTCGTACATCGAGGAGCCCGAAGCGGCGGCGTGCAAGTGGGTGTCGATCCGCGAGGACAACGCGCAGTACGAGCTGCCGGCGGTGTTCTCGATCCTGATCTACACGCACCCGGAGACCGGCTTCCCGCTGGCGATCTGCGACGGCTCGTACCACACGCTCATGCGCACGGGCGCGTCGGCGGCGTGCTCGGCGCGGTGGCTGGCGCGGAAGGACTCGAAGGTGCTCGCGATCCTCGGCAGCGGGCTCGTCGGCCGGGGCTCCCTCGCCACCTGCGACACCGTGTTCCCGTGGCAGGACGTACGGATCTGGAGCAGGACGCAGGAGTCGGTCGACCGCTTCCTCGCCGAGCAGGCGCCGAAGTACCCGCACCTCGCGATCACGGGGACGACCGACGTGCGGGAGGCGGTCGAGGGAGCCGACGTGATCGTCACCGGCACCCACGCGCGCTCGTGGCTCGTCGACGACGCCTGGGTGAAGCCGGGTGCGCACATCGCGGCGCTCGGCGCCGACCTGAGGGGCGAGCAGGAGCTCGACCCGCGCACGCTTCAGCGCGCCCGGGTCTTCGTCGACGACATCCGCCAGTGCCGCGAGGACGGTGAGATCAACGTCGCCCTCGCCGAGGGGCTGATCACGGAGGACCACGTCGCCGGGGAGATCGGCAAGGTGGTCTGCGGCGAGCTCGAGGGGCGTCAGTCCGACGACCAGGTGACGGTCTTCGACTCGACCGGGATCGCGCTCCAGGACTCCGCCACCGTGCCGCTCGAGTACGAGCGGGCGGTCGCGGCCGGCGTCGGCGTCGAGAAGAAGATGATCTCGACGTGAGCCACGCCGGGATCAGCTTCGAGGCCGAGATGACGGCCGAGCAGGCCGCCGAGCTCGCGCGGCTGATGGAGGAGGCGCGGTCGACGCGTCCAGAGGGCGTTGTCACGGCGCTGCTCGAGTTCACCGAGGGACGCGGGCGGCTGCTGGCCGTCTGGCGCGACGCCGAGACGCTCGACCGCTACCTCGCGGAGGCCGACGTCCCGCGCGGGGTCGAGCTGATGCGCAAGCTGGGGCTCGAGCCCGAGGTGCGACGCTTCGACGTTCTCGACCTCGGCTGATGCTCGGAAGGGGCCGGCTTCAGCCTGTCCCTTCATTCTTCGCGATCAGGCCGGCCTTGGGACGAGTGGCTCGCCCGCCCGCAACCGCTCCAGCCCGCCCATACCCCAGTGGCTCGAGCCGTCGGGCGCGAGCAGCGACGGTACGCCCCTGACGCCCGCGGCCTCGGCCTCCGCTCGGACCCCGGCGATCCGCGAGAACCGCTCAGGGTCGTAAGCGGCCGCGACCGCTGCGCCCGGATCGAGCCCGGCGCGCCCGGCCGCACGGGCGATCTCGTGGTCGGCGGCGATGTCCTCGCCCTCGCAGAAGAAGGCCTCGTAGAGCGCGTGCTTGAACGGCCGCAGCCGGTCCTGCTCCTGCGCCCACAGGCAGGCGGCGAGAGGCAGCGTCGAGCGCGGCTGGTAGCGCGGCAGGTGGATCTCGACGCCCATCGCCTGCGCCCGCGCGTAGACGTTCTTCGTCCAGTCGACGCGCAGATGGTCGCCGCGCACCTCGAGCAGCGGTTTCGGCGCCGGCCGCAGCTCGAACGGCAGCCACTCGACCTCGATCTCGCCCGCGTCCTCGGCCGCCTCGACGACGTGTGATTCCAGGTACGAGTACGGGCAGACGACGTCGAAGTAGAACCGGATCGCATGCACCGCGAATGTCAGACTATTAGACTCGCTCCTGTGACCACGCGAGTCGCGGTCGCCCAGTTCGATCCGGTGCTCGGCGAGCCCGAGCGGAACCTCGAGACGTGCCTGAACCGGCTCGAGGAAGCGCACGCCGCCGGCGCCGAGCTGATCGTGCTGCCCGAATGCGCGATCCCCGGCTACATGTTCGACAGCCTCGAGGAGGGCATGGAGTTCGCCGAGGACGTGCCCGGCCCGTCGGTCGAGGCGCTCGAGCGCGAGTGCGCACGGCTCGGCATGCACGCCGTCTGCGGCCTGCTCGAGCGAGACGGCGACCACCTGCGGAACGCGGCTGCGCTGGTCGGGCCGGACGGCCTGATCGGCACCTACTGGAAGACGCACCTGCCCTTCCTGGGCGTCGACCGCTTCACGACCCCGGGCGACGAGCTCGACGTCTGGGACACGCCGCTCGGCCGGATCGGCGTCGAGATCTGCTACGACCTCCGCTTCCCCGAGGTGACGCGCACGCTCGCGCTGCGGGGCGCCGACCTCGTCGCCCACCCGACGAACTTCCCTGTCGCGGCGAGAGTTCAGACCGAGGTGATCACGCTCGCACGGGCGGCGGAGAACCGGATCTACCTGCTGACCGCGAACCGCGTCGGCAAGGAGCGCACGGGCGAGTTCTGCGGGCGCAGCCAGATCGTCGACCCGTACGGCGTGCGCCTTGCGGAGGCGGATCCGACCGAGGAGACGCTCCTCGTCGCGGAGGTCGACGTCGAGAAGGCCCGGGACAAGGACTACGTGATCCCCGGCGAGTACGAGCTCTACCTCTTCGGTCACCGGCGGCCCGAGCTGTACGGCGCCCTGGTCGAGGAGCAGAGCCAGGTCAACGTCTGACGAGAGGAGCAAGGATGGCAACGGCCGAGGAAACCTTCACGTGGGAGGCGCTCCACGAGCAGGACGGGCTCAAGGTGTCGAAGAGCCCGTGGGGGGCCGATGACGAGATCGGCCGGCTGAACTGGATCACACCGGACACGAACCGCGCAATTCTCGAGCACCTCGACGGGGCGCACCTCTTCGACCTGAACGTCGAGTACTTCATCGGCATGCCGTCGTGGGTCGCCGCAGGCGACCCGCCGTACGGGATCTGGATGACCCACACGCCCGACGGCTCGATCAACGACAACCTCTCGGGGGTCGGTCGGACCGCACACGAGCGGTACTCCTACTGCGGCGACTCGATCCACCTCTACACGCACTGCGGCACCCACGTCGACACGCTCAACCACCTGGGTCATCACGGGATGTTCTGGAACGGCTGGACGGCCGAGAAGGAGCTCGGCAGCCGCATCTGGAACAAGGGCGGCCTCGACAAGTACCCGCCGATCATCGCCCGGGCCGTTCTGCTCGACGTCGCCGGCATGCACGGCGTCGACTGCCTGGAGGAGGGGTACGCCATCACCCCTCAGGATCTCCAGGACTGCGCGTCGAAGCAGGGCATCGAGATCCCGCCGAAGAGCGTCGTGCTCGTCCGGACCGGCCGCATGAGCGTCTGGCCCGACTTCGACGGCTACCTGCTCAAGCCGCCGGGGATCAACCTCGACGCCGCGAAGTGGCTCTGCGAGGAAAAGGGGGCGATGTGCATCGCCGGCGACTCGATCGGGCTCGAGGTGATGCCGTGGGACGAGCCGGACGCGTTCCTGCCCGTCCACGCGTACATGTTCGCGACCGCCGGCGCCCAGATCATCGAGGTCGTCGACATGGAGGAGATCGCCGCCGAGAAGCAGTACGAGTTCGCGTTCCTGGGCTTCCCGATGAAGCTCCGCGGAGCGACCGGCGCGCCGATGCCCTCCTATGCGGTGCCGCTGAAGAGCTAGCGTGATCGACATCGACGCGGGCCTGGTCGAGCGGTTGCTGCTCGAGCTGGCCCGCGACGGCGCATACGGCGAGACCGGCGTCTGGCGCACGGCGTACTCGCCCGAGTGGGTCGCGGCCCAGGGCCGGGTCGCCGGCTGGATGGACGAAGCGGGGCTGGACGTGCGGCGCGACGCGGTCGGAAACGTGTGGGGCAGCCTCGCGGGCGGCGAGGGCGGCCCGGTGATCGC
>Ga0070683_100000897_pt1 | contig 22135 bp, 17 predicted proteins | sample KBSC713LmetaG_FD_64662 | JGI IMG/M metagenome (GOLD analysis project Ga0070683, IMG submission 64662) | Corn rhizosphere microbial communities from Kellogg Biological Station, Michigan, USA - KBS C7.1-3L metaG | ecosystem: Host-associated > Plants > Roots > Rhizosphere ... | reverse complement strand
TCGAGCTGGGTTGGCCGGCGGGGGGCATGCGATGCGCGACATGGCGACGCTGGTGGTGGAGGTTGCGTTTGCGCTGCTGTTCGTTCATGGGCTGGTGACGTATCTGCGCCGGCGGGATCCGTTGCAGCGCGACGTCATGTTTGTGTTCACCGCTATGGCGATGGTCTTCGGGTTGGAGGTGTGGCGGCGCACGCTTGGCCCTCCGCCGGCCTGGCTGGCGGGGGTGTCGACGGTGCTGCTGCTGGCCCAGCCGTACCTGACGCTGCGGCTGACGGCGCAGTTGCGGCCGGTGGCGCGGCCGCTGCGAGTCGCGGCGCTGGCCGGGTTCCTGGTGACCGCGCTGCCGTTTGCTTCGGGCCGGGTGATGCCGCCGGCGCTGGTGTTGGCGGCGGTGGCGGTGTTTGTCGTGGTGGAGCTGGTAGCGGCGGTGTTCTTGTATCGGGAAGGGCGGCGCCGATCGGGTTCACCAAGGGTTCGGCTGATGGCTGCCGCCGCCGGCACGGCGGCGTTCGGGATGGCGATCCTGATCGCCGGGGCTGGCGCCGCTGGAGCGGGTACCGCGGCGCTGGCCGCCGACGTGGCGCTGGTGGTGGCGCTCGCCTCCGGGCTCGGGTATTTGGTGGCGTTCGTGCCGCCGGGCTGGCTGCGCACACCGTGGTCGACGTCCGCGGCCTACACGGTGCTGAGCAGCATGCTGCAGGCGCCGGCTGGGGAGCCACCGGAGCGGACCTGGCAACGCTACGCCGACAGCGTGTGCCGGGTAACCGCCTCCGACGCCGCGATCGTCCTGCTCGGCGATCCAATCGAGGGGGTGTGTGAGGTCGCCGCCGCCCGAACCCCGGCCAACCCCGACATTGCTTACCCCAGCCAGGCCGTGCAGGCGTTGCTCACCGCAACCCAACCCATCACCGCCCGACACGGCCCGGACCTGCCCGAGCTGGCGGCGGACTTCGCGCAGCGCGTCGGCGGCCGGTACGTCCGGGCGGTGCCGCTCGGGCTGCGCTCCGGCGGATACGGCGCGCTGGTGGTGCTCAACACGCACCGTCGCCTGTTCTCCGGCGATGACGTCGCGCTGCTCGGGCAACTGGGCGCGCAGGCCGGCATGATCGCCGAACGCGGTGCGCTGCTCGCCGAGCAGGAACGACTCAACAACGACCTCGCCGCGTCCGTCGACGCCTTGTCCATGGCTGGCAAGGCCAAAAGTGACTTCCTGGCCAACATGAGCCACGAGCTACGCACCCCACTCAACGCCATCCTCGGCTTCAGCGAACTGATGGACCTGCCCGGGGACGACCCGACAGCCGAAACGACGGTTCCCGTGGAGTTTGTGCGGCACATCCGCGGCAGCGGCCGGCACCTGCTCGACCTGGTCAACGACATCCTCGACCTGGCGAAGGTCGAGGCGGGACGCATCGACCTGAAACCCGAGCCGCTGCCGCTGGCGGCGACCACCACCGACGTGATCACCACGCTGCGGGCGGTGTCCGACCGCAAGGGGCTGCAGATCACCACCGACGTGCCGGCGCTCACCGTCACCGCTGATCGGATCCGGCTCCGGCAGATCCTGGACAACCTGCTGTCCAACGCGATCAAGTTCACACCAGACGGCGGCAGCATCCACCTCAGCGCGCAACAGACCGACACCGACATCCGCATCACCGTCAAAGACACTGGAGTCGGCATCGCCGCCGAAGACCACAGCAAGGTCTTCGACGAGTTCGCCCAGGTCGGCGACCCCAACGCCCGCCACGCCGGCACCGGCCTGGGCCTAACCCTCACCCGCCGCCTCATCGAGGCCCACGGCGGCCACATCGAACTGCAATCCGAACTCGGACACGGTTCACAGTTCACCGTCTGCCTACCCCGCAGCGGCCACGACACCACGACCAGCACCGCCCCGCACGCCGCGCCGCCACAACCACAGCCCTGCTGATCGGTGAATACGGCCCGCCCGCCGCCGCGCGGCACTGCGGGGTTCGGGCCATACCGACCGGACATTCGACCGTCCACACTCGACGGCCGACGCCGGACCACCACGCATGCTGCGTCAGGCGACGTGCCGCGCGGCGATGTCCCCAGCTGCCGGGACCACGACCCGCTGGCCGCGGGAGACGACCAGGCGGGTCTCGTGGATGGCGGTGATGTCGGTGGTCGGGTCGCCGGCGACGAACACCAGGTCGGCGTCGAGCCCGGGCCGGAGGCGTCCGGTGCGGTCAGCGAGCCCGCAGGCGCGCGCGGCGTGGCTGGTGGCGGAGGCGAGGGCGGTGGTCAGTGGCACGCCGGCGGTGACGAGCTCGACGATGGCCGAGGGGAGCAGGCCGTGACGCTTGACCGGGTTGATGCCGGAGTCGACGCCGCTGATGAAGGACACGCCGGCCGCATGCAGCTCACCGATCTGGGCCAGCCGCCGCTCGAGGGTGACGCCGCTGCGTTCGGCCAGGGCCATCAACGCCGGGGGCAGGGTGGCGAGGGCGTCCAGGTCGTGGCCCAGCGTCGGGCAGACCGCGATGCCGGCGTGAGCGATCGCCGCGGCCAGCGGTGGCGGCGTGCGCATGCCTTGCTCGGTCAGGCAGCTGCAGTGCTCGATGCCGTCGACGCCGGCGGCGACGCACTGCTCGACGGCGGCGAGCGCGTGGGCGTGCGCCGTGACCGGCAGGCCCAGGCGGTGCGCCTCGTCGACGGCGGCCCGTAGCTCCTCGAGGCTGAACTGGCAGGCGCGGATGTCGGTGCCCGGGGTCATCACCCCGCCGCTGGTCATGATTTTGACCAGGTTGGCACCGCGGTCGGCGCGCTCGCGGACGGCCCGGCGGAGCCCGTCGACGCCGGCCGCTTCGCCGCCCATGGACGCGCAGTGGCCGCCGGGGCTGGTGATCGGTGGGCCGGCGGCGACGACGGTTGGGCCCTGGGGCCGGTTGCGGTGCCGGTCGACGACGTGCCACTCGTGGTCGCCGAGGTCCCGTACGGCGGTCACGCCGGCGGCGAGTTGCGTAGCGAGCGCAGCCTCGACGGTCCGGTCGAGCTCATCGATGCTCAGGCCGGGCAGCCGGTCGAGGGCGTCACCCCGGTCGTTGCCGCACAGATGGCTGTGCGTGTCGATGAGCCCGGGCAGCAGGGTGGTGCCGGGCAGGTGGGTCACCGGGCACCCGTCGGGCACCGCGGCCGAGGCCGGCTCCACGCCGCCGATGACACCGTCCCGGACGAACACCAGGGCGCCGCCGGCCATGATCCGCTCGCCATCGAACGCGAGCTCCGCGCGATACGCTTCCATGGTGCCCACGGTACTACACTTGCAGTGGGCGTGACTACTGTCGTAGTGTGCAGGCGTGACGACCCGACGCGAACAACTCCTCGACGCCGCGATCACCGTGCTCGGCGAGCGCGGCATTCACGCCTTGTCCCACCGCGCCGTCGACACGCAAGCCGAGCTGCCCGCCGGGTCGACCTCCAACCATTTCCGCACCCGCGACGCGTTGCTGGACGCAGTGGTGGAGCGCTTCGCCGCCCGCGAGAAGGCCGCCTGGGAGGAGCTGGCGCTACGGATGTACCCGACGACCCCGCACGAACTGGCGCAGGCACTGGCGATCGCCGCCAAGACGGCGACCGGGCCGCTGCGCACGCTGACCCTGGCCCGCTACGCCATCCTCGTCGAGGCCGGCATCCACCCGGCGATCCGGGCGCAGCTTCTCGCCACCGGCGCCCGCGTCAACGACTGGTTCATGACCTGGCTGCGGGTGGCCGGTTCGACCGACCCGGAGCGCGACGCGCCGATCATCATGAACCACTACACCGGCGTCGTCCTGCACGAGCTGGCCATCCCTGATCCCGGGTTCGACCCGACCGACCAGATCACCACGCTCGTCACCACCGTGATCCGTCCACAGGCTGCGGAGGTACCCAGAAAATGAATTCCGACCAGATCTGGCGGGTCATTGACAGCCAGCGCGCCCACCTGAGCGATCTGCTCGGCGACCTGGCCGACGACGAGTGGCGCCAGCCCTCACTCTGCGCGGGCTGGACCGTCCGCGACGTCGCCGCCCACCTGACCCTCCAGCAGCTCGGCCTGCGCGATCTGCTGGGCTTCATGGGCAAGTGGCGCGGCAGCATGGACCGCACCATCGCCCACGTCGCCCGGGTCCGCGCCGCCCAGCTCACCACCGAGCAGATCATCGCCGGGATCCGGGGCATGATCGGCTCCCGGCGGCACACCCTGGGCGTCACCTATCTGGAGACGCTCTGCGACATCCTGGTCCACAGCCAGGACATCACCATCCCACTCGGCCGCCACCTCGACGTTCCGGCCGACGCCGCCGCGGTCTGCGCCAGCCGGGCGCTATCGATGCGCTGGCCGCCACCGCTGCCGTCGGTCAAGAAGATGGCCGGTTTCCGTGCCACCGCGACCGACACCAGCTGGTCGACCGGCGAAGGACCGACCGTTGAAGGCCCCATGGCCGCGCTGCTCCTCGTCTATTGCGGCCGCCTCGCCGCCCTGCCCCAGCTCTCCGGCGACGGCGCCGCCGAACTCACCGCCCGCCTCACACAGCAACCCGCCGAACGCCAGTAGCCGAGGAGCCCGCCATGACCTACACCGTCAGCATCGACGTCGCCGCGCCGGCGGAACTGTATGACACCTTCCACGCCGCGCTGCTCAAGCACACCGGCGGCCATGTCGACGGGCTCCTGGCGCACGTCGCCTGGCCCACCGCCGCCAGCTTCCGGATCATCGAAGTCTGGACATCGAAGGAGCTCCGCGACCGCGCCAGCCGCGACATCATCCCGCAGGTCTGGGCGACCCTCACGGCCACCGCACCGGGACCGTTCGACGCCATGCCCGTGGAGCACGTCGAGGAGCTCGACACCTGCGGCCTGATCATCCCGTCCGCCGACCTGGCGGTGTAGCTCGATGATCCGGCCGCCCGGGCGGGAAGCGCACAATACGGTGTATGGGTCTGGCTTTGGTCGGGCGCGGTCGCGAGCTTGACGAGTGGGGCCGGCTGGCGGTGGAGGCTGCCGCGGGTGCCGGCGCGCTTGTCGTGGTTGCGGGTGAGGCCGGGATCGGCAAGACCACGATGTTGTCGTGCTTGGCGGAGTCGGCCAAGGACGTCGGGATGGCGGTGCTGGCCGGGCGGGCCGTGATGGATGAGGGTGCTCCGGCGTTCTGGCCGTGGCTGCGTGTGCTGGCGCAGGGAGCTGCACTGGGTCTGTCGCCGGCGTTGCTCGATCTCGATGGCGGGCCGGCGGCGCAGGCGCGCTTTGTGGCGGTGGAGCGCACGGCGCGGGCGCTGGTTGCCGCCGCGGCGCCGGCGGGCCTGTTGGTGATGTTGGATGACCTGCAGTGGGGGGATGACGCGTCGTTGCAGTTGCTGCGGCAGGTCTGTGCCGAGTTGCCGGGGTCGGGACTGCTGGTCGCGGTGGCTGCGCGGGACACCTCGCGACTGGGCTGGGTGTCGGGTCAGCCGGTCGCCCTGACCGTCGAGTTGGCGCCGCTCACTGTGCAGGACATCGACATGTACCTGCGTTCGTTCGTCGAAAGCCGGGTGGACAGGTCCTGGCTGGCGTACGTGAGCCGGATGACCGGCGGCAACCCGCTGTTGGTCAGAGAGCTGGTGCGGGCGCTCGTCGCCGAGAACCGGTTCGCCGGTCCGGCGGTGTCAGTACCGATGCCGGAGTCGGTGCGATCTGTTGCGGGTGCCCGACTCGACCTCGTCAGCGACGAGTGCCGATGGCTGCTGGGCGGGTGCAGCGTGCTTGGTGAAGAGTTCGACGTGACGCTGCTCGCGGCGGTGGCTGACCGCGATGCCGATCAGGTCGCCGGCTGGCTGGCCGAAGCGGTGACGGCCGGTGTGCTGGTCGACGGACCGGATGTTCCTACTGTGCTGCGGTTTGCTCATGCCCTGGTCCGCCAGGCGCGGTATGACGCGTTGGCGCGGGCCGATCGGATCTGGTGGCACCGCCGTGCGGCCGATGTGCTGCAGGGTCTGCCGGCGTCGGTCGGTCAGGCCGGTGAGATGGCGCGGCATCGGATTCGCGCCGCCGAAGACACCGCAAGCTGCCGGCAGGCCGTCATCGCCTGCCGTGCTGCCGCCGAGGTCGCCGTGCGGTCGCACGACCACTCCGACGCCGCGCACTGGTATCGGCGGGCCGTCGAACTGGTCGCCGGTGCCCGGCTCGACGGAGCCGAGCACGCGGAGTTACTGCTCAGGCTGGCCGAGGCGGAGTACTTCGACGTTCAGGTCAGCCAAGCGCTGCGGCATTGCGTCACCGGCGCCGACCTTGGGGCTGAACTGGGTCGGGCCGACCTCGTGGCGCAGGCAGCGCTGGTGGTGCGTGGCATTGGCGGCGAACGGCCCAACCTCGTGATCGCCGAGCTGTGCAGCCGGGCACTGGCGTTACTCGGGGAACAGGACGTTGACCTGCAGGCGAGGCTGCTGGCGCAGCAGGCGCTGGCGTTGGCGGAGGCGACCGAAGAAGCACCGGACAGCCAGACCCTGCGCACCGCGGGCGAGTTGAGCCACCGCGCGATGCAGATGGCTACGCAGAGTACCGATGCCGCAGCGCTGGTCGACGCGTTGCACGCGCGGGAAAAGCTCGTCGGCGGCCCAGACTCGGGCGCCGAACGGCTCGAACTCGGCGCGCGGCTGCGCCGGCTGGGTAGCGTCGCCGGCCGGCCCGAGGCGGCGCTGTGGTCGTACCTGTGGCGCATTGACGGGAACCTGCACCTCGGCCGGATCGCCGACGCGGACGCCGAGATCGCCGGGCTGGCCAGCCTGGCTCGGCGGCTGGGCTGGCCGGTAGCGCGCTGGCACCTGCTGCGAGCGCAGGCCGCCCAGGCCATGCTGGGCGGCCGGTTCGCAGAGGCCGAGCGCCTGGCCGCCGCCGGCAAAGAGCTGGCCGACCGGTGCGAGGATCCCTCGATGTACGGCCAGTACATCGCCTACACCTTGGACATCCGCCGCAAAACCGGCCGGTTCGGCATGGACGAGCCGGACTTCAACGCGGCCGCACTGGTCAACCCGCGTCCAATCGTGCTGGCGATCGCGGCCGAGTACCGGCTCGCGGCCGGTGACGCCGACAGCGCACGTGCACTCTTCGCTCGCCTGGTACTGACACTCGACACCCTGCCGGTGAACATCCGGTACACGGCAATCGTGGGGATCACCGGCGAGCTGGCGGCCGCCTTCAACGACGTCGACACCGCGGCCCGCTGCTACCGGCTGCTCCTGCCGTACGCGAACATGTATCTGGCCTCGAGCTACGGCTACCGGGGCGCATACGCGCGCACCCTCGGCGTCCTGGCCGCCGCCGGTGGCGACCACGACCGAGCGGTCCGGCATCTGCAGAGCGCCGAGGCGATGGAGCAGCGGGTCGGCGCGCCGTGCGAACGGGCGATGGCTCAGGTGGCGCACGCGCGAGTGCTGCGCGCCCGGAGCGGTCGCGGGGACAGTGATCGAGCGCTTTCCCTGGCCAAGCAGGCCGCGCACACTGCCCGCCGGCTGGGGATGGCGCCCACCCTCACCGACGCCACCGCACTGGTCCACGAGCTGACCGGCGCCTCACCCGATGCGGCCGGCTCGTTGACCGCGCGTGAACGTCAGGTCGCCCTGCTGCTCGCCGACGGCCTGCCCAACCGGTTGATCGCCGAAGAGCTCGGAGTGTCGGAACGGACCGTCGAGACGCACGTGCGGAATCTCCTCACGAAGCTGGGCCTGACCAACCGCACCCAAGTCGCCGCCTGGACGTTGCACGCGGGTCTACGTAGCTGAACTCAGTACACCCACTGATGCCCCGGTCACCCGGCCGAGCCGACCATGTCGCTATCAACGACCGGAAGGACCCGCCATGTTCGCCAGACTGCAAACCGTCGCCGCCCGTCCCCAAACCGACGATCGGGATCAACTCGTCCAGCAGGTGGCGGACATGATCTCCGCGCATCCCGGATTCGCAGGGCTGGCGATGCTTCAGAACGCCGAGGGCGCCGGCACCATGCTGACGCTCTGGCACACCCGCGAAGATGCCGAACTGGCCTCCGAGCGCTCCCAGGCGTCGCGTGGGCCACGGCCGTTCACCCTGCTCGGCGACGACATCTACGAAGTCGACGACGACGTGACCGGCGCTGCTTCAACCCAGCACGCCGAGGCGGCTTTCGTCGGCTACTTCGACGGGCCACTCAGCCCCGCCCGCATCGCGGCCGCCCGCCGAGGCGGCCGCGACCGCATCCAACCTGTGCTCCAACAGGTCCCCACCCTGGTCCGCAGCCTGGTGCTCTGGCACCCCACCGACAGCAAGATGGCCGTCGTACATCTCGTCACCTCGGTGAACGGCCTGCAAGACGTCGCCACCGCTGTCACATCTACCGAACTGCTACCCGACGAAGATCCCTCCCTGCTCACCGGACCTGACCGGGTCCACACCCATCAGGTCCTGTCCTACCTGATCCCCGCCCCAGCGTGACGTACTTCGCCGGTCGACGTACCGGCTGAGCGCCATGGGAGCGGTGCCCGTGATCGGAGGTCGGCATGCGATCGATGTCCGACCCCGCACCGAGCAACCGGCTGCGGCCGGTTGCTCGGTTGCTCCGGTCGGATCAGTAGATGGTCACGCCGTAGGCGTTGGCGGCCTCGCGGGCGGGTTGGAAGAAGGTGGTGCCTCCGCTGGTGCAGTCGCCGCTGCCGCCGGAGGTGAGCCCGAGGGCCTTGCTGCCGTCGTACAGCGGTCCGCCGGAGTCGCCGCCTTCGGCGCACACGGTCGTCTGGATCAGGCCGCTGACCGTGCCGCCGGGGTGACCGCTGTAGCGGACCGTGGCGTTGAGCGCAGTGACCGTTCCGCTGTGCGTGCCGGTCGTCGACCCGGTCCGCTTGACCGACTCGCCGACGAACGGATCGGCGACGCTGTATCCGCCGGGGTGGCTCAGCGCGGTGTTGTCGTAGCGGACGAGCGCGTAGTCGTTGCCGGGGAAGCTGTACGAGACCGTCGGACCGATGAGCGTGGTGTGGCCGGAGTTGGTGTACCAGGTACTGACCAGGCTCCCGCAGTGTCCGGCCGTCAGGAAGTAGTAGGTGCTGCCGCTGACGGCGTTGAAGCCGAGCGAGCAGCGGTACCGGCCGCCGTAGATGGCCGCACCGGCGGACAGCAGCGGGGTGAAGACGCCGCTGGTGCGCTGCACCCGTAGCGCTCCGGCAGGAGCGGTCCGCTGCGTGAGGGCGGCGAGCTGGGCGCTGGAGACGGTGCTGTCGGCGGTGACCACCACCCGGTTGGCGGTGGAGTCGACGTACCAGGCGATCCCCGCGACGCCGGAGCGCTCAACGGCGCGGGCCGTGCCGGCGAGTTGCGCGGTGCTGTAGCGGGGGGATGCGGCGGCGACGCCCGGCATCGCGAGCGCGCCGGCGGTGAGCACACCGACGGCGGCGGCGAGTAATCCGGCTGGTGTTCTTCTGGTCCACATGTTGGCCTCCTTGCCGTGAGCGGGACCGGTGGGCATGGTCCCGCGCCGGGTTCCCCGGCGATGCGATCGCCGTTTTCGGCGGGCCGCCGGCGAACCGGTGTTTTCAGTATCGGAAGGCGTCGATGAGGCGGCAACTCGGGCCGGGCCCGGCGGCCTGCTGACGGCCCGTCGCCGGGCGCCGACGAAGCGCGCCGTGTAACGCGACAGCAGCCCCGCCCGCCTCTTGGGACGCAGTAGTGAACTGTATTCACACCCCCCGGAGGCTTTCTTGACCGTGCGCCCTCGGCGGCCCTTGCGCGGGCTGCGCCCCCTCCTGTTACTCGCCGGTACCGCATTCGCCGCGCTCCTCGCCGCGGCGCCGGCGGCGGCGTCGATCACGCTGCCGCTGCACGCCGCGCACCGCGGCACGACCGCCGCCGGGTTCGACAACCACAGTTGCGATCAGATTCCCGCGGCAGACCGTAATGCGAACTCCGACGGGTTCGTCTTCGTGCTGCCCGGGCATGACGCGCATTTCCTGACCCTCACGCTGACCTTCCGGACCACCGCCGGTGCCCAGGTCACCGTGTCGATACCGAACCCGTCGGATGCCTACCCGGACGGCATCACGTCCAACGGCACGAGCAAAGCCTGGGTGGTCGTGCCCTCGGGCTGGACCCTGCTGGACGGCAGCGCGACGGTCGACAACGACAAGACCAAGGCCGACGACTTCAACCTGACGCACACCTGTGTCGGCTCCGGCGGCTCCCCCTCCCCGTCGCCGTCGCCCTCGAAATCGCCGTCCGCGTCGCCCTCGCCCTCGCCGTCAGCGTCCCCGTCCGCGAGCCTGAGCCCGTCCCACAGCGCCTCGCCAAGCGGCTCCGGCACGGTTGAGGGCAGCTCCGCGGCGTCCGGGTCGCCGTCGGCGCCCGGCGGTGCCGGGAACGGCAACGGCGGCGGTGGCGGTCTGCCCGTCACCGGCGTCGCGCTCACCGGCATCACGCTTACCGGTGCCGCGATGGTCGCCGGTGGCGCGGCCCTGCTCGCGTTGCTGCGTCGCCGGAACGAGACGGCGGCGGCCTCGGCCGATCACACCGCGCCGGAATCGCCCACCGAAGCCTGACCCGCTGCCCCCCATTGCGGCCCGTGTGGACTGCCAGTCCACACGGGCCGCGCGTCTTCGGCGACGTGCGGCGTGTGTTCGAAGACATCGGCCAGCACAGGGGAGAGGGCGACCCGTTGGGATGGGGAGAAGGCGGGTCGCCCTCTCGATTGCGCCGCACCCGAGGCGGCGCCGTTTCGCGGACCTCCTGAGCGGCAAATCATGGCCCCGTGGTCGGTGGACTCGGTTGCGCGCCAAGGGGCGCCGGCGGCCTCCGTCGCGTTACCCGGCCGATCATGACGGATGAGCCGGACGTCTGCGGTGCTCCTGGTGTCGACAGCGCCAGCCGGATCCGCCACCCAGCGGTGTAACGCGATGGCGGACCGTGTCGCCTCTTACCACAAATCTGCCGGATCGCCTTGATCGGCAGGCGTCTCACTGAGGTTGCCGGTGGTGCGGCCATCGCGCGAGGAGGTGGTTCGGTGCGGGGTATGCGACACATCGCAGCGCTGATCACCGCGATCGTCGTGGGTCCGCCGGCATGGATCCTGCTTGCATTCGGACAGGATCGGTCGGCCGAGGTCTTCGCGGATGCGGGTCTTAGCGGCACGTTGCGCACCGAAGACTTCGTTGGACCGTTGCTGTTGCTCGCGGGCGCCGGGCTCCTGCTTGGCGTCATCGTCACCGTGCGGTTCTCGCCGCTGGGCGCGACGGTGATCGGCATCGCCTATACGTCAAGCTACACGCTGCTGCTGATCGCGCCCAAGGGCACGCTCGACCTGTTGAGCAGCCATCTGTCGGTAGGCAATCGGCACGCCGATCTGGCAACGCCAATACGTACCGGCTCGGCGGTGGTGCTCGGCCTGCTGCTGTTGGCCGCAGCCCTCAACGTCGGCCGGTGGCGGCGCCGGCGGACACCGACCTCCGCGTACGAGGCCGTCAACAACGATCGCGGCACCCCAGTCGTCGGTATGCGCACCGATCCCGACCTGGCCGTCCGGTACGTCACGCGCCCGGAGCCCGGCGAGGCAGGTTCCTATGCACCGCGCTGGTCCTCCTCCGTGCAGGAGACCAACGAGTATTACAGGTGGTAGTCCATCGCCCCGGAGGTTGCCATGCATGTACGTGCCCTGAGCGCCGCGCTCCTGCTCGTCCTCGCCGTGCTCGCGCCCGCCCGCCCGGCCGCCGCGGCCGGAACTCCGATCCAGATCTACGGCGCCTGGCACTGCAGCAATGACGCCTGTACCTGGGCGGCCGTGCGAGACATGGCCGACTTCGACCACAACAATCACTGGATCATCGACCGCGGTAACGGACGCCCATCGGTCAACCTGGTGATCCTCAGTTTCGTCAACCCGCTGCGGCTGCTCAACCAGACCACCGATGCCGGCAACCTCAACGGCGTTCCCCGGGGCATGACACCCGCTGTGGTCAGCTACTTCACCAGCCACGGCATCCGGGTCATGCTCTCCATCGGCGGCATCACCTACACCGACGACTGGGACGCCGCGCTCACCGCGAACGGGGCTCAGCTCGGCCGCAACGCCGCCGCGCTGGCGCAGCAGTTGGGCGTCGGTATCGAGATCGACTATGAGCAGAACTCCGCACCGAACCTCACCGCTCTGCAGGCGTTCATCGACGCGTACCGCGCCGTGCTGCCCTACGACGCTACCGGCGCCAACCCGGCCGCTCGGCTCACCATTGACCTGGCCGCGGGTGACCGGTGGCTGATCGACCTCGGCCGCAAAGCCACCGCTGACTGGTTGCGCACCGGTACCCCCGTTCTGGATTACGCCAACGCGATGGTGCCGGCCAGGCAACCGTCGACGTCGACCGCGGAGGCCAACTGGCAGGAGCATCTCACCGGCAAGGCGAATTACGCCCCGCCGATCCCGCCGCTGGCGCCGGCCAAGTTCACCGGCAGCGTCTACGTCGCCGAAGGCAAACAGGTCCGGCCGGAGTGCACCAACTTCTCCGCGTCGCTGCAGAACTCCACCAGCGGATGGCTGCAGAGCGCCGCCCCAGCCGGTGCCGGCACGACGGCGGGCCTGCTCGGCTACATGTTCTGGGCGGCCGAGCAGCCGTCGACTCGCGGCGTCACAACAACCCCGCCCAACACCTGCGAGTTCGGGGTGGGCACCGGCGCGACCGCGCTCGGCGCACCGCTTCCCATGCCTGCCCTCCGACAAAGCTGATCATCAACCTTGGAGTTCCCCCATGAACGAGACTTCGCCTGTACTCGCCGCTGCGGACCGGCATCGCGGATATCGTGCGAGCATGCGGACCCGAATCGCCCTCGTCGCGCTCACCGTCGTCGCCCTGGTGACCGGTGCCGCCGGTTCAGCATGGGCGATCACCAACGGCGTGCCGGACGGCAACACCCACCCGCAGGTCGGTGCGCTGATCGCCGATCAGGCATACTCCGACGGCACCTGGGCCTACTGCTCCGGAACCCTGATCTCGCCGACGGTGTTCGTCACCGCCGCACACTGTGGCGATCCCGGTCAGACGACGGCGCGCGTTTCGTTCGCCAGTCAGTACCATGCCGGCGACCCGCTCTACGTTGGACAGTACGTGCCCGACTCGCGTTACAGGGGCGCGCAGTCCGACCCGTACGACATCGCGGTGGTCGTCTTCGCCGCGCCGGTTGGCGGGATCACGCCGGCTCGGCTGCCCGCCGCGGGACTGCTTGACCAGATGCGCGCCGCCGGCACGCTGGCGCGGGCCACCTTCACGTCGGTGGGTTACGGTTCGCTCGCCCCGATCAACGGGCCGGGCGGCAAGACGTATGTGTACACGGACACCAGGAACAAGGCGACCGGGTCACTCAACAGCCTCACCAACGCGTGGCTCCGGCTGTCCCAGAACCCGTCCACGGGCAACGGTGGCACCTGCTACGGCGACTCGGGCGGCGCGAACTTCCTCGGTGACGACACGTCGAACCTGCTGGTCGCCACCACCATCACCGGGGACACGGCCTGCCGCTCCACCAATGTGGACTACCGGCTGGACACCGTGTCGGCCCGGCAGTTCCTGGGGCAGTTCGTGACACTGCCGTAATGCGGACCAGCCGTCGAGCGAATGCACCTTGCGGTTCAACGGCTGGTCGGTGGGCCGCGGTGCTGCACCACACCGCGGCCCACCGCTAGGGCACCAACCTGACCCCAGAATCAGATGAACTGCCCGAGAAACGCCCGGGAGTACGTGGTGTCGACCCGCTGGTACGCGCCGGTCGCGTTGCAGGTCAACGAGTTCACGTACGAAGCGTCGCCGACTACGTACTGGCCGAGGAACACCGGCCCACCGGAGTCGCCGAAGCACGAGCCGCCGCCGGCGTTCGCGTCACGGTCGTTGATCTGGAAGACGACGACCTCGTCCTGCACGTTCTTGAGCAATGACGTGGTGAAGCGACGCTCGGTGACCACCACTTGGGCCTTCTTGTCGGCGATGTCGACGCCGTAGCCGACCAGGGTGAACGTCTCATTCTTCAGCGCGCCCTGGTTGGCGTCGAGCGTGCCGACCGGCAGCAGCGGCGCCGCGGTGATACCGGGCCATTTGCTGGTGGCCGGTGCGTCCAGCACCACCACGCCCTGGTCGTGTTGCTTGGAAATGGACAGCTTGCCGTCCCAGCCGGGATCCGGGTGGGCGGTGCCGGTGATGTAGTTGGCGGCCCGCGCCGCGCTCTCCGCCGGGGTGATGCCGGGCGCCAGCGGGTCGAGGGGCAGGTCGGTGTTGAACGAGACGTACACGTTGGTGGCCGGGTGCTGGCCGTCGTCGCCGGTGCAGTGCCCGGCGGTGAGCATCACGGTGGGTGAGATCAGCGTGCCGGAGCAGCGGAACCGACCTTCCGCCGTGGTAAATCGGATCACGCCGACATTGGTGTGTACCTCGTCGCGCTGCCCGCCGGTGATCGCTGAAGCCGGCTGCGCGATGACCACGCCGCCAACAAGGAGCAGACCGCAAACTAGCGAGCCGAGAACACCCATCCGCTTTCGTCCCATATGACTTCCTCCCACTGCATAGCGTTGACCGCTCGATGGCGTGCACAAGGGCGCCGAAGGGTGCTCGCGCGTTACATGGGATGCTCGCCTGGTCCCGGCGGGTGGCTCGTCGCGAATACGAGGCCGAGCGTCCAGCGGCTGTCACGGTAGTCGCCCACGCATCGCCGCGCCGACGGAACTTCGTTGCAGTCCGGTGCGGGCGATCGGCGTCCAGCGTTGGCGTCCGCCGAGCAAGGCGGCGATCGCCGAGTGGACGACGACCAGGTACAGCAGTTGCCGGTACATGATTTGTTGCAGGGGGACGGCCCACAGGACGGTCGAGCGTTCTCGGTCGAGCCGCAGTGCATAGCGCGCGGTGATGAGCTGGAGTGCGGTGAACGCGCCCCACACAGCGGCGACCCGGGTCAACGGCAGGAAGCACAGGCCGTACAGGGCGTAGACGTCCAACGCGGGCGCCACCAGGGGCAGCAGGACCTGGAACAGCGCCAGGTAGAGCAGACCTCGCCGGCCGAGCCGGCCGCCGGCGCCGCGCTCGATCAGTGCGCGCCGGTGCTTCCACATCGACTGCATGGTGCCGTAGCACCAGCGGTAGCGCTGTCGCCAGAGCTGGCGCACGGTCGCCGGCGCCTCGGTCCAGGCGATCGCCCGATCGGTGTACACGGCGCGCCAGCCGTCGCGCAGCAGGGCCATGGTGAGGTCGGTATCCTCCGCGAGGGTGTCGGCCGGCACGCCGCCGACGCGGGCCAGCGCGCGGCGGCGGAAGGCGCCGATCGCCCCGGGTACGGTGGGCATGCACCGGCCCAGATCGAACAGGCGCCGGTCGAAGTTGAACCCGATCACGTATTCCAGGTGCTGCCAGCGGCCGAGCAGGCCACGGCGGTTGGCCACCTTGGTGTTGCCGCTGACCGCGCCGACTGACGGATCGGCGAACGGCTGAACAAGGTTCCCGAGGGCGTGCCGCTCGAAGACGGTGTCGCCGTCGACCAGCACGAGCAGGTCGCTGCGGGCCGCCCGGATGCCGGTGTTGAGAGCGGCTGGCTTGCCGGCGTTGGGCTGGCTGATCAGCCGTACGCCGGGCAGCCGCAGCCCGCGAACGATGTGGGCCGTCGCGTCGGTCGAGCCGTCGTCCACCACGATGATCTCGAAGCACGGATAGTCGCTCGCGGCCAGCGACCGTACCGTGTGGGCGATGTTGGCGGCCTCGTTGTATGCCGGGACGATGATGCTTGCCGGGCCGAAGTAGGTTCGGTGCGGGGGAGCGGCGCGGCGATGGTGGGCCCGGGCGGCGAGCACTTGCAGGGCAAGACGCAGCACGCCCAGGGCGGCGGCCAGGACGATGAGCCACCACATCGCCGATGCGGTCCATCGACCGGTGGTCTGCCACCAGCGCACCACCAACCCGCGGGCCTGCTGAGCCCGTCCGGCAGTGCCGTCCGGGGCCAGTTGAAGACCTTCCGAGGCGCTCACAAAGCGCACGCCGTGCCATTCGGTGAGCAGGCGTCGCGTCGCCGCGACCGTCTGGGACCGGTCGCCGCCGCCGTCGTGCAGCATGACCACCGGGCCACCACCGCTGCTGCCGTCACTGGTCATCGCGCGGTGCACGATCGCCTGGACGCCGGGGCGGCGCCAGTCTTCGGTGTCGCGGTCGGCCAGCACGATCAGGTAGCCCATGGCGGCGACCGCCCGCGCGGCCGTGAAGTCCCGCGCGGTCATCGCGGAGGGGGTCGAGGAGTAGGGCGGGCGCAGCAGCCGGGCGGATCGGCCGGTCGCCGCGGCGATGGCATTCGCGGTGAGCGTCACCTCCAGCCGCTGCCGCCACGCCGGAATGGCGGCGAGCTCGGCATGGGTGAAGGTGTGCACCCCGACGTCGTGCCCCTCGGCGACGATCCGGCGCAGCAGTTGCGGATACTGGTTGACCTTGGCACCGATCACGAAGAACGTCGCGTGTGCGTGTGCGGCCTTCAGCGCATCCAGGATCTGCGGGGTCCATCGGGGGTCCGGGCCATCGTCGTACGTGAGCGCGACCGTGCCCGGCGGCATCGACGCCGACCGCACCGCAGCGTGGGCATCGATGCTCAACACCGGCCCCGACCCGACCGGGGAGAAGGGTGCAGTCGGGTCGGAGCCGGTGGCGGCCGGCTGGCGTGGCCCCTCACCACCGGCCTGACTCACGTAACCGGAAAAACACAATTCGGCCAAAAGGACCAGGCAGGCCAGTGCCAGCAGCAGCCAGTGAGCGCGGGGCAGGCGGTTGGGCAACTGCCCGGGCGGTCGGGTGGGTGGTCGGCTGGGCACGGCTACTTGGTGCGGCTGGGCTTGGGATTGCCGGGATGCGCTGTCCGACGCAGTCCCGGCGGCCCAGTCGGGGTTGGCTGCGCGGACGGCGTCGGGCTGACCGTCGTGGATCCACCGGTGCCGGCCTCGGGGGCAACCGACGGCGAGTCCGGCGCCGCGTCGGGATCGGCGGACGGTGTCCGTCCTGGGCCGCTTGGCGACGCAACCGGTATGGGATTGACCGGTCCGGCCTGGCCACGCATCACCCGGTGGTTGGCGTCCGGCAATCCGGGCTGCGGAAGCGACGCGAATCCGGTGAGCCCGGCAATCGCCAGCGCGATCGCAACGAGCAGGCCGGCGCCCAACGCCACCCCGGTACCGACGACCAGCCGCCGACGGTGCCCGGTCCGATCGACGAATACCGCCTCTGAATCCGGCACGACCCTCCCTCAAACCTCCAGCATTGGCGCATGAAGGGACGTCGCGAGCCACACACCTGTTACGCCCGCGAGGTTTCAAGGTGCGCTCGACCACCGAATCGCGTCAGCTGCGGTGTGGTCATCGCTGGTCTCCTTGCTGGTCGTCCTGTTCGTACTGCTCGTCAGTGACCTTGTCGAGCCATTGCACGCCCTGGCCGTCGCGCAGGCTGGTGAGGGCGAGGTGGGTCATCGCCGAGTCGGGGGCGGCGCCATGCCAGTGCTTGACCCCGGGTGGGCACCAGACCACGTCACCGGCGCGGATCTCCTCCACCGGTCCGCCTTCTTGCTGGGTGCGGCCGACGCCGTCGGTGACGACGAGCCGCTGCCCGGCCGGGTGGTTATGCCACGCCGAACGGGCGCCGGGCTGGAAGGTGACATAGGCGCCGGTGTACGGCGCGGTGTCCTCGGCGGCGAACAGCGGCTGGACCCGGACGTCGCCGGTGAAGTGCTCCGCCGGGCCGGGCGTGGATGGCTGCGAGCCATTGCGGGTGATCATCGGCGCCTCGCGTTCGGTTGCAGGGATGGGCTGACCCAGCCGTTGTCGGCCGGGTTGATCGTGACGCCGGGCGGGACGATTTCGTCGATGCGGTCCAGGACATCGTCGGACAGCTCGACGTCGGCGGCGGCGAGCTGCGACTCGAGGTGCTCCAGGGTGCGCGGGCCGATGATCGTCGAGGTGATCGCCGGGTGGCGCAGCACGAACGCGATCGCCATGTCGATGAGGCTGATCCCGGCGTCGTCGGCGAGCTTGCCGAGGGCGTCGACGGCGTCGAGTTTGCGCTGGTTCTCCGGCGTGGACATGTCGAAGCGGTTGCCGGGCCGGGCCTGCGAGGCCGGACCGGTGTGCTCGTCCTTGCGGTAACGGCCGGACAGCCAGCCGCCCGCGAGGGGGCTGTAGGACAGCACGCCCATGCCGTAACGCTGGGTCAGCGGCAGGATCTCGTGCTCGATGTTCCGCGTGAGGATCGAGTACGTGGGCTGTTCGGTGACGAACCGTTCCCGTCCGCGGTCGCGGGCAATGTACTGGGCGTCGATCAGCGCGGAGGCCGGGAAGGTGGAGTGGCCGATGGAGCGGACCTTTCCGGCCCGCACCAGGTCGGTGAGGGCGCCGAGGGTTTCATCAAAGTCGACGGCCGGGTCGTAGCGGTGCATCTGGTACAGGTCGATGTGGTCGGTGCCGAGCCGGCGCAGCGAATGTTCGACCTCGGTCATGATCCAGCGGCGGGAGCCACCACGGTGGTTCGGGTCGTCGTCGAACGGCATGAAGAACTTCGTTGCCAGGACGATGTCGTCGCGGCGGCCTTTCAGGGCTTTGCCGACGATCTCCTCGCTTTCGCCCTGGGAGTACACGTCGGCGGTGTCGACGAAGTTGACGCCGGCGTCGAGGGCCCGATGGATGATGCGGATGCTCTCGTCGTGGTCCTTGGTGCCCCAGGCGCCGAACATCATGGTGCCCAGACACAATTTGCTGACCTGGACGCCGGTACGTCCCAGCGGTCGAAGTTCCATAGTCGCCTACCTTTCGGGGTGGAACGATGTCTTCGTGAGCTGTCATGAGTACTGTTCGCGCGTCGATCGCGGCGTGCACGTCGGATGCGGCCTCGCCGAAGGTGACCTCACGTTCCACCCCGCCCGCTCGGATCCGCCCCGTGCCAGTGGCCATCGCCCGCCGGTACCACGGGTTGTCCGGGCCATAGGCGGAGCGCACGTACAGCTCACCGCCGGCTCGCACGACCCACATCGTCACGTACGGGCGCAGGCTGCCGTCACCGCGGCGGGAGGCCAACTGCAGCTCCTCGGTCTGACCCACCCGGCGCAGCTCGTCATCGGTCCAAGTCGTCACGGCTGGATCAGCACCTTCAGCGCGCTGCGGTCGGCCATCGCGCGGTATCCGTCGGGAACCTCATCGAGGGTGACGGTTCGGTCGAAGACCTTGCCGGGCTGGACCCGGCCCTCGAGCACGTCGGGCAGCAGCTGCTCGATGTAGGCGCGGGCTGGGGCGACACCGCCGGTGAGGGTGATGTTGCGGGAGAACACCCCGAAGTCGGCGGGCACGTCCGGGTACTGCGGGGCGCCGACCCGGCTGACCGTGCCACCGTCGCGAACCACCCCGAACGCCGTCTCGATCGCCGGCTTCAGCCCGACACATTCCAGCACGGTGTGGGTGCCGTCGCCGCCGGTCAGCTCCCGTACCCGGGCGACGCCTTCCTCGCCGCGTTCGGCGACGACGTCGGTGGCGCCGAACTCGCGGCCGAGGTCGGTGCGGTCCTTGTGCCGGCCCATCAGGATGATCTGCTCGGCGCCGAGGCGCTTCGCGGCGAGGACGGCGGACAGGCCGACCGCGCCGTCGCCGATCACGGTGACCGTGGTGCGTGGGTTCACGCCGGCGGTCACCGCGCAGTGGTGCCCGGTGGGGAACACGTCGGACAGGCTCAGCAGCGCGGGCAGCAGCGCCGAGTCCGGCCCGACCGGCAGCTTGACCAGGGTGCCCTGCGCCTGCGGTACGCGGACCGCCTCGCCTTGGCCGCCGTCGATGCCGTCCCGGGCCCACAGGCCGCCGTGCCGGCACGAGGTCTGCAAACCTTCCCGGCAGAAGTCGCAGGTGTTGTCCGCCCACACGAACGGCGCCACCACCAGATCACCCCGGCGAATGCCCGCCACGTCCGCGCCGACGTCCTCGACGACGCCGAGGAACTCGTGGCCGATCCGGCCGCCCTCGGCCGTGGCCGCGCGGGACCCGTACGGCCATAGGTCGCTGCCGCAAATGCACGAGCGCACGACGCGGACAATCGCGTCGGTCGGGTCTTGCAGGACTGGGTCGGGCACGTCTTCGATCCGGACGTCACCGGCACCGTAGATGAGGGTTGCGCGCATGGTGTTTCCTCCGAAATGTCCGTTCGAATCCGAGCATGGGTTACCGCTACCCCGGGGCATTCGTCCAATCGGCGCGAGCGGGGCGCTGGCCTGCAGTGGTTACTGCCGCTGCTGGGGTTGGGGCGCGTCGTGCGGGGTGGCGGCCCAGCTGGCGAGGAGGTTGAGGGCGTCCTGGTCGGTGCTGCCGGCCTCGGCGGTGTAGGCGTTGAGGCGCAGCCCCGGGTCGGTGACCAGTTCCATCGACTCGTAGGCGAGGGTGAGGTCACCCACCGCCGGGTGGTGCAGTTTCTTGGTGCCGCTGCGGTGCAGCCGGACGTTGTGCTTGGCCCACCAGGTGCGGAACAGGTCGCTGCGGGTGGACAGTTCGCCGACGAGGTCGCTCAGGGCGCGGTCGTGCGGGTCGCGGCCGGCCTCGCTGCGCAGCAGGGCCACAACATCCCCGGCCAGCTCGGGCCAGTCGCGGTAGAACGTCTGCGCGGCCGGGTCGAGGAAGATGAACCGGGCCATGTTCGGCGTCGCCGCGGCGGTGTCGAACAGCGGCGCGAACACGGCCCGGCCCAGTGCGTTCGCGCCGAGGATGTCGAGCCGGCCGTTGCGCACGTACGCCGGGGCCAGGGTCATCACGTCCAGCAGCCGCTGCGTCTGCGGTCGCAGGTGTACTCGGCGGGTCGCCCGCTGCCGGCCACCCGCTCCGGTGTTCGCGGTCCGGCCCAGGTCGAACAGGTGCGCCCGTTCCGCGTCGTCGAGCTGCAACGCCCGGGCGAGCGCTTCCAGGACGCTGTCGGACACGCCCGTGAGGTTGCCGCGTTCGAGGCGGATGTAGTAGTCGACACTCACGCCGGCCAGCAGCGCGACCTCCTCCCGGCGCAGCCCGGCGACCCGCCGCTGCCCGCCCACCGCCGGCAGCGTGGTGCGGTCCGGCGTGAGGCGCGCGCGGCGGGTGGTAAGGAAGTCCCGGATCTCGGCTCGGCTGTCCACGTCTTCGACGGTACGACCGCACCGGCCCGGCTGGGAGGGGCTGGCATTACCTGCCAGCTCCGTGGCGCTGACGCGCGGCCACGCTTCTGATCTGCCTCAGCGTCGCCGTCGACCAGCAGACAGGAGTCGACGCTTGTCAAACGTTCGATCCGCCGCCCTCGGGATGGTCGCGTTGCTTGCCGAAGGTGCTGGCGATCATGAGAACGGAGGATTTGTCCCGACCTCAGGTTTCGATTTCATACGGGGACTCGGCGGATTCCCGAGCGACGGCGCGTAAAACGGGGGCCGCATCGTGGGCGTTCCTCGGCGATGCGTTTGGTCGTATGTCTTGGCGAGTGGTGGCATCGCGGGCAGCGACGAGATCGCGCCGGATCTTCATCCGCGACGTCAACCTGCGCCGGACCCCACCGGAGGTTGCGCCAACGGGACGGACGACGCACTCCGGCCGGGGGTGATTTGTGTCGCTCCGGGTCCGTGGGATGCCGTCAGAATTTTCGGACTAAAGATCTTGAGGCCGTCATCCCGATCCCGGGAGATGGCCTCTGACCTGCAGTTTTGTGGTGGGCTGAGGGTTGCTTACTCGAACCCCTGACCGCGTCGACGTGCGCGGTCGAGTTATCGCCGCGCCCGCCAGTGGCCGTCGCAGTTTCGGCAGCCTGCGAAGTGCGACCGCCAAAGTTGATCGTGGGACCGAATTGCTGCTATGGCGACAATTCGCTCCCACGATCAACATCGAGTCACCGTCGACCCGCTTGGTCGACGTTGCCCGCCGTCCCTACGACAGCGGCGGCGCCACCGAAGGTGACACCGCCGACCTGCTCCGAACCGCCCTACGTGGGACGGGTTCGAGTAACGCTCAAATGGTGGACCCGACTTGTCACGGTGAGAACCGCGTTATGCCTGTTCCGGGGCCGGCTGTCATGGTCCGGCCAGTACGGCGGCGCCAGTCGTCCCGACGCGAAGCTCCCGTGCTCAGCGAGCGGGGACAATGACCGCGAATCGATCAGGG
>Ga0070683_100000889_pt1 | contig 22211 bp, 20 predicted proteins | sample KBSC713LmetaG_FD_64662 | JGI IMG/M metagenome (GOLD analysis project Ga0070683, IMG submission 64662) | Corn rhizosphere microbial communities from Kellogg Biological Station, Michigan, USA - KBS C7.1-3L metaG | ecosystem: Host-associated > Plants > Roots > Rhizosphere ... | reverse complement strand
TTCATGGCTGACACAGAGTTCAATCGGGCTACGAGCCTTCGCACTGTCAAGCCGTGGCGGCGCACGCTCTGGAGTCAGATTGTCGGCGTTCATCTATCGGTGGGTCCAATGCCGCATCTGGATACGCCCGAAATCCTCACGCATACTGCTGCTCACTACTATCGGATATGACTCGGGCATGCCCCAAACGGATGCCATAGGCTATTTCGAGGAAGGTCTCGATCTCTTCGTCGTGGCATCGAACTATGGGAGCGATCAACATTCCAGCTGGTATCTCAACCTGCGCGCGCATCCTAAGGTGGGTGTGCAGATTGATGAGGATCAGCGAGAAATGATAGCTTCCACGGCCACGCCCGCCGAACGCATGCGGCTTTTAGGGCGTCTGGCGACCGACGACAAGCAATACAGCCACTATCAACGCAACACCGCCCGCCAGATTCCTATCGTTCTCCTTCGCTCAGTGTCCAACCAGTTGACATGATGCCAGCACAGCAGCCTTATAGCGTTACGACACTGTGCCATATCCATCAATTTGTAACGGGCGAAACAACTTGCATAGAAATGCGCTCTCACTATTGTTCCCCCCAAACACGGTGAGAACCACCACAACCAACACTAGGAGATCACGTGGCATCCAATCCGGCGTACGCGCCGTTGCATCCTGTCTATAGGGGCATTTACAAGATTACTGTCCTCCTCGTCGTGCTCATACCCTTACTGGCCACGGTTCTCGCGATTGGGCTGCTCTGGCAACGAGCTGTCCACCTATCGGACCTGATCTTGCTCGCGGTGATGTACGCACTTGTCGCGTTCGGCGTCACCGTTGGCTACCATCGGATGCTGACCCACCGCAGCTTCCGCGCGCATCCTGCGGTCAAGCTGCTGCTGCTGGTCCTCGGCTCGATGGCCTTCGAGGGTCCGGCCCTCGAGTGGGCGGCGACCCACACCAAGCACCATGCGCGCGCCGACCGCGAGGGCGACCCACACAGCCCCGTCGAGGGCTTCTTCCACGCCCACCTTGGCTGGATCTTCCGCGACGGCGACGCCGATCCGAAGGTATACACCCGCCACCTGCTGAACGACCGCATTGTGACCTTCGTCAGCAAGACCTTCCTGCTCTGGGCAGTGTTGTCGCTGGCGATCCCGTTCGCCATCGGCTGGCTCCTCGGTGGGTGGCCACTCGCCTTGACCGGACTGCTCTGGGGTGGGCTCGTGCGTATGTTCCTGACGCATCACGTCACCTGGAGCGTGAACTCCGTCTGCCACACCTTTGGCAAGCGCTCATTCGAGACGACGGACCGCAGCCGCAATGAGTGGATCGTTGGCCTACTGGCGTTCGGCGAGGGTTGGCACAACAATCACCACGCCTTCCCGCGTTCGGCGTTCCATGGCCTGCGCTGGTGGCAGTTCGACCTCTCTGGCTACCTCATCTGGGCGCTGGAGCGCCTGCACCTGGCGCGCGAGGTCTACCGCATCCCGCCAACCCTCCTGACACGCCGGGCCGTGAAGCCAGCACAAGAAGCGGTTCTGCCCGCGACTGCGCCTCAGCCTGTCGCGCGGTGAGGAAGATGAAGCGCTGGTGGAGCGCGTCGGCTAAACCAAGCCAGAAAGCATACATTATACCGCTTGTGGTGAGGTTGTTGGCCCAAGCCCTGACCTCTCCCCGGCCCCGACGCGGGGAGGGGAGCCAGAAGCCAGCATGCCAGACGCGTGTTCCGGTTCTGGTTCCCCTCTCCCCGCAGGGGGGAGGGGTTAGGGGAGGGGGCGGCGGGCAGGGGACGGCCCAAGCCCCCTCCCGGCCTTGCTCCGCTCGGCCTCCCTCCCCCAGCGTCCGCTGGGAGAGGGACTGATTGTACTGATGGTGCTGATGGTACGGGAGCGCCAGAAGGCGACGACTCTGCCTCTGGTCCCCCTCTCCCTTTAGGAGGAGGGGTTAGGGGAGGGGGCGGCGGGCAGGGGGCGGCCCCCTCCCGGCCTTGCTCCGCTCGGCCACCCTCCCCCAGCGTCCGCTGGGAGAGGGACTGATTCGACGGGAGCGCCAGCGGGCGACGGCTCCGGTTTCCCTCTCCCTTCAGGGGGAGGGGTTAGGGGAGGGGCCGCTGCCCCAGTGACAACATCCCAGGCGATACCAGTATGAGAGCGAGCCCATTGCCAGTCCCTTGACGCGGCTCGCTCGCTGCTCCCCATCCCGCGCGTTCGCCCTCAGCCATCGTACCAGGTGGAGGCGCACAGTTTTCCATTCGCGCTCTCCTAGCCAGCGGAGAGGGTGCGGTCCGCTCACGTCGCCTGGGCCGAGCTCACAAGCGGCGCCGCGACTTTCGCGATCGCTCGGAGATCAACCCACGCACGCACGCGGGTCGCGACGGTGTGGCCGAGGATCGCGCCGAACGCGCCGGTCAGGCAGGCGAAGGGGAGCGCCACCAACGGTGTGGCCGGAACGATCTGGCCCGCGGCCCCCATGAGCTCGATGCCGCCATACAGGACGATGGCCGTGACAACCCCTGAGAACCCAGCGACAATCAGCCCCGCGTACGGGCGACGCGCGGCATCGCGCCCGCCAGAAACAGCCCCGGCGATGCGCGGCCCAAACACAACCGCGAGGTCTATGACGACGCCCACAGGGATGATGTACCAATCCACAACGGGATACGCCTGGTGAACAAAGAGGAACAGCGTCTGGAATCCCAGCCGCCAGAGGACGAAGACCAGAGCGAGCGCGGTCGCGACGCCGAAGGGCAGCGGCCACACGTCGGTGCGGCGGCGTGTCTCGCGTGTGCGTCGCCCTAGCACGGTCGCGCCGAAGGTCAGCGCATATGTGAGAGCGAGCGAGAAATAGACAAGATAGACCCAGTTTGGTATGCCGCCTGTCACCAGCTGGGCGGCGCGCGGCCCGGCGAGCGTCCAGAGCGCGGGCTCGACATACCACGGCGGCTTCCCAGTCTTTTGAATCGAAGCCAGCGCCACCGACCCGTATTCCTGCTGATTCAGCGCAAAGTGGGTTGTCAGGATGTTGCGGAAGCAGATGGCGAAGGCAATCGCCCAGGCGCCGAGGCTGCGCGCGGCGGGCGAGGCCAGCAAGGCGACAATGACACAGACGTTGTAGACATCGGAGGGGAAGTTGAGCATGAGGTGGGTCGGCGACCAGGTGGTGATGTCAACACCGAAGAGCTGATGCCAGAGGAAGTCGAATGGCATATCCGCAATGCCAATAGCCAGCGCGACGGCAGCCACGATCAGCGCCTTGCGCTCCAACCCAACCACCCGCTCGCGCTCGCGCACCAGCGCCCATAGCAGCAGCCCGGCCATCAGGCACGTGCCGGAGAACGACGTGAGGTGCGATGGCGAAATTTCGTCGAAGACGTGCCCGAAGTGCCACGATACATCCAGCGTTGAGCCTATCTCCGTGAGCGCCATTCCGACCAGCCAGAGGACGTAATATCTGCGTGGCATCGGCAACCTCCCTCGTCCGCGAGCGCCTCGATGCTACGTCGGCACAATTGCATCGAAATAATCGTCGCAAAGTTTGCCATCGGCGCTCGCGCTCGTATCGCTATAATTGCTGAGCATCGAGTATACGGTATCACCCGCCACATGGCAAATCACAACCATCACACATTCCACAGCCGTTGGTGCCTCTCCCCCCTGGATAAGTAACCGGGTTTGTCCTGCTGCAGATGTCGTGATAGAATTGCTCGATGCAGTCCGCGACGACGCCCACTGTGAAGAGGCACGCCCGCGCATGTCCAGCCCCGCCACTGGAAGAAACCTTGCGCATCACAAACATCGGATACCGACCGCATTCATCATGCAGTGAGGGGTATCGGTCAATTTTAATGCAATTTTCATGTAGAGCTTCTACGTACATGCAGCATGTCCCTGATCACGAAGCATTTGCCCGCTACCATGAGGAGAAGCATTGCAGATGAAACGGCGCTCAGCCACGCTTCAGCAGCGGCGGCAGACAAGTGGCATATCTCTGCCCGCACGGTTGGCGCGTGAATGTACCTATGCTGCCCAGGCGATCATAAAGACTCAGACGCTTGTCTACCCACGCATGTTGTGGCGCACTCTGACCAGGCCCCATCGCCGTCCTGGTACGATGAAAATGCCATTTGGCCGCATACGCTATGCGGATGCCTATTCGCTGCGGACCACCTACCACCAGATCTTTGTGCAGGGTATCTATCAGGTGAATGGACTGGGCGCCGCTCCAACGATTATCGACTGCGGTGCGAACATTGGACTGAGCGTAATCGCGTTTAAGCAGGACTATCCCCAGGCGCGCATTCTCGCCTTCGAGGCCGATCCAGCGCTTGCCGCGATGCTGACGTGGAACATCAAGAGTCTGGGTCTGACCAACATTACCGTCGTGGCGAAGGCAGTGGGCGGAGTTAATGGTCAGGTGATATTCCAGCCAGATGGCGCAGTCGACGGACATGTCGTTGCGTCGATGGAAGGAGTGCCACCGGCCACACTGATCACCGTGGCCGCCGTGCGCCTGAGCGACATGATAGATGGACCAGTGGACCTGCTGAAAATGGACATTGAGGGGAGTGAGTATGATGTCATCGCCGATCTGAGCCAGAGCGGCCAACTCTCTCAGGTGAAGGCTCTTATCTGCGAGGTGCACGGCAATCCATCCACGCGGCGTCAGTTCGCTGATCTGTGGCAACACCTGATTGCGGCGGGGTTCCACCTTTCCCTCTTCGATGCGCGGGTGGGTGGAGATTTGCAGGAAACACCTTTCTCGGTGATTCCAGGTAAGGACTATGCCATTATCCTCTATGCCTGGCGCCAATGATCGTTTGAGTCACTACAATTGTTCACCCACCGGCCCCGTTTCAGCGCTCTCCTGCGCCTTGCCCCTCCAGCACGTCATAATACGCCCGCTCGATATGAGAACCACGATGCTCACCATGTCGTTTTCAGCGCGCTACGACGCCTCCCGGCCCATGCGCGCGCACTCCCATGACGATTACCGCGCCTTTTGTCCATCCATAACCATTCGTGCACGCGAGACACTTCCGCTATGCGGGTTCTGAGCATGGCGCGCGAGCCATACCAGGAAATCAGGTTGACGTTACGGGCGCCTCTCTGTAGCGTCATTTTCTAGGGTAGGGGCGCGCTTTGGCGGACGCTCTCTGACCGCCCGTGGCGACGTCTGGGAGCATCGGGGCAATTGTAGGAAACAAGCCAACGCGAATGGTAGAGTGTGATTGACGAGTAGGGGCAGCAGTGGAGAGGGATCTGAATAGTGTCAGCGGAGGCGGTTCCCCAGGGGACAATCGAAGTACTTGCGCTTCCGCCTGCTAGCATCGGCGCGCGGACCCGCGGCGGTGGCTGGGGTTACCTGCCAGAGCTGAGCCTGCTTGGCGCTGTTGGGCTGTTGATGGTCGCCGTTGGCTATACCCGATCGCGTGCCTCAGAGGGATGGGGAGAACCACTTTTCTGGTGGGGGCTGGTGCTCATATTTGCCCCAATCGTCTTCCGCCTCTTCGTCATTCAGACGCTGGACAGGCGCGAGCGCCTCGGATTGTTGCTGGTGCTTCAGGTACTGCTGTACTTCGTCAGGATGCTGCAATATCCACTGGCCTATTCCAGTTTCGATGAGTTCGCGCACTGGCGCACCGCCCAAGATATCGCCGCCACCGGCCACCTCTTCCAGGACAACTCACTGCTTACCATCAGCCCTATCTATCCAGGGTTAGAACTTGTCACCAACGCCGTAAGCGACCTGACAGGTCTATCCACCTACCTTTCGGGGCGCATCGTGGTCGGCTTCGCCCACCTTCTGCTGGCGCTGGCGCTCTACTTGTTGTTTGAGCGTGTGACTGGCTCGGCGCGGCTGGCGGGTATCGCGGCGGCCCTCTACATGACCAATCCGCACTATGTGTTCTTCGACGCCCAATATGCCTACGAATCCATCGCGTTGCCGATGGCAGTCTTTGTGCTGTTTGTGGCCGCTCGCGCGGTTCATCTCGGCGACACACTGCGCACGCGGCTCGGCTTTATCATTGCGGCGATCATCGGCGTATGGACCGTGGTGGTCATGCACCATCTCACATCGTATGCCCTGATGGGCTTTCTGCTGCTCTGGATGCTCGCCTCCCTCCTGCGCAGTCGCCGCACGTGGGATTCGGTGTCCCTGGGTATATTCGTCCTCCTTGGCCTGGCTTCCGTCGCGTTCTGGCTCGTCTACACGCAGTCACGCGCGTTGGGCTACCTTGGTCCAGTCGTCACCTCTGCGGTGCACCAGCTCCAGTTAATTCTCGCGGGCGAGGCGGCAACGAGACAGTTATTTCACGACTATGGAGGCGACGTTACGCCGCTATGGCAGCGGGTGATGGCATCGGGGTCGGTCGGGTTGATTCTCGTGGGGATAGTGCCGGGGCTCTACTGGATCTGGCGGAATCGTGTGAATGCGGCCGTCCTCGCGCTGGCGGTATGGGCGCTGCTCTACATCCCAAGTCAGGCCTTGCGCCTGAGCCAGGCTGGCATCGAGGTGGCCGACCGTGCCACAGAGTTCATCTTCCTGGGACTTGCTACGGTGCTTGCAATCAGCATGACGCAGGTGAGGCCGAACGTGTTGACCCGCCGGGTTGCCATCTGGGCGCTGTCCATACTCGCCACTGTCCTCTTTATCGGTGGCATCGTCGCCGGGTCTGGACCCGATTGGGAGCGCTTCCCCGGCCCCTTCCTGGTGTCCGCTGATGCCAGATCGCTCACTCAAGAGGGCATCTCGGCCGCAGAATGGGCCAGTGTCAATCTGGGTCCGGGGCAGCGGGTCGCCACCGATCGCGTCAATTCGGTGCTGATGGCAACCTACGGCCGCCAGCGGGTGATTACGAGCCTCGATGATAATATTGACGCATCGCCGCTCTTTACCTCCCTCACATTCGATGACACTGACCTCAATATCCTGCGCGACGCGCATATCGGCTATCTGGTCGCGGACCTGCGCTTGAGCACGGGATTGCCGCGTCGAGGCTTTTACTTCAGCGAAGCTGAGCCAGATGCCTTTTTCTATACCGCTCCAATTAGCAGAGCGGCGCTAACGAAATTCGACGATCTGAGCAATGTCAACCGCGTGTTCGACAGCGGCAATATCGTCATCTACGACACCGGAGCGCTCCTGAATGGTACGTGAGTCGTTGGACCTGCTCTGTATCATGTTGATCGTAGCGGGTGAGTTCATATTGGTCGGCTCCGGGATAGCCAGTGGTCCAGTCAACATCCTCTTTGGTGTGTTGCTAGCGCTTGTCCTGCCGGGCTATGCGCTCTCAGCGGCGGTGTTCAGGATGCGCGGCGTGCGCACCGCCGAGCGGGCCGCCCTGACCCTGGGAATCAGCCTCTCGGTCGCCGTTCTTGGCGGCCTTGTGCTGGACGCGCTGCCGGGTGGCCTGGAGACGCAGACCTGGCTATTTCTCCTCGGTGGCGTGACCGTCGTCGCATCGGTGATTACGCTCTGGCGGCGCACGAGGCACGCGGCTGCGACGCGCATTCTGGAGCCTCATCCCATTGCGCTTACGTTGTCAGCCACCCCGCAGGAACAAGCGCCGCCGGAAGAAGCTCCGCCTGAGCCACCGCGGCTCGGAGTGAATCGAGAAACAGCCGCCTCTATCCTCAAGATGCTCCAGCAGGTACTCCGGCGCGTGCCGTATCGCCCGCTGCTCATTAGCGGACTGGCCGTTGCGGTCTTCATGTCGGGAATCGTGATCGCGGTGAATGGAGCCATCGCGCAACAGACATCGGTAGCCGTGACGCAACTCTGGATGTTGCCCGACAAAAACGCGCCGACCACACTGCACCTTGGAATCCACACAGAGGCGGCGCAGCCCATGGAATATCGGCTCGCCCTCTCGGTCAACGGCGCCTCGTATTCGTCGTGGAACCCGATTTTTCTGGCCACTACGGACACCTGGGAGGTGAGCGTAACGATGCCAGCCCTGGCGCCTGGCGATGAGGAGCAGGTCGAGGCCGATCTCTATCGCGCCGATCATCCTGACACGATCTTGCGTCACGTCAGCGTCACTCTCAGCGGTGGCGCGGCGCCAACAACGACACCGACGGTAACGCCCTCACCAGCGCCTACCAAGGGAACGAAGCCATGAACCAGCAACATACCACCGGCTTGAGAGAGTGTGGCCAACATGATGGGTGAGCGAACGGAAGAAACGGAAGAAACGGAAGAACTGCGCAACGCCGCGTCCACGCCACAGCGGCGACCAATGCGGGTATTATTGGTGACCCCACGCTACTTCCCATTCATGGGCGGTATCGAGACGCATGTGCATGAGGTAGCTCAGCGAATGGCAGCCACCGGCGTTGATGTGACTGTGCTGACGACGGACCCCAGTGGCAAGCTTCCCGCGCGGGAAGAAGTCGGCCAGGTCACGGTCAGGCGTGCGCGCGCCTGGCCCGCCAACAAGGACTACTACTTCGCCCCGGACATCGCCCGTGTCATCGCGCGGGAACCCTGGGATCTCATTCACTGCCAGGGCATCCACACCCTCGTTCCACCACTGGCTATGCGCGCGGCGGTGCGCGCCAGAGTCCCGTTCGTGCTGACATTTCACACTGGCGGCCACTCATCCCGCCTGCGAAACGCGGTGCGCTCCCTGCAATGGATGGCGTTACGCCCATTGCTCGCACGCGCCAGAGTGCTCATCGGCGTCTCAACCTTCGAGGCAGACTTCTTTCGCCGCACGCTGCGACTGCCCGCAGACCGCTTCGTCGTCATTCGGAATGGCGGCCAGTTGCCATCTCTCGACGAGACATATGATGTTCACGGTGCACACGACGCGCACGACGACGCGCCAACCGCGTCGGCAGTGACCGCCAGCCAGGAGCGGCCCTATCCGCTGATTATCTCCATCGGGAGGCTGGAACGCTACAAGGGGCATCATCGCGTCCTCGCCGCGCTGCCATACGTCCGGCGAGAATACCCGGAGGCGCGGCTGCTCATTCTCGGCACTGGCCCCTATGAACCGGAACTGCGTCGGATGGCCGCGCGGCTTGGGATGCAGGATGCGACTGAGATACGTATGATTCACCCAACCGACCGCGCAGGGATGGCATCCACATTGGCCAACGCGGATGTGGTCACCCTGCTCAGCGAGTATGAAGCTCATCCAGTCGCGGTGATGGAGGCGCTGACAGCGCACCGCCCCGTCCTGGTGGCGTATACCTCTGGGCTGCAGGAACTGGCCGACGCGGGTCTGGCGCGGGCGATTCCTCTTCATAGCTCGCCCGCCAAGGCCGCGCGCGCCATCATCGCGCAGCTTCGCGATCCGCTGATACCATCTGACGTTGCATTTCCAACCTGGCAGGAGTGCGCCGACAAGCTACTAGCCGTCTATGAGCATGTTGTGGGAGGGTCTGCATGCGCATCCTGATGCTGACACAATTCTATCCACCAGTCAGCGGGGGCGAGGAGCGGCACGTTCATACGCTCAGCGGCGCGCTTCACGCCCGCGGCCATGAGGTCGCCGTCGCAATGCTCTGGCGCAAGGGTTTGTCGGACTTTGAAGAGGACGACAACGGAGTGCTTCTCTATCGCGTTCGCGGACTCATGCAGCGCATTCCAGGAATCTATAGCGAGCACGAACGGCCGCATTCGCCACCACTGCCCGACCCAGAGGCGACGCTCGCGCTGCGTCAAGTCATCAAGCGCGAACGGCCCGACATCATCCACGCGCATAACTGGCTGGTACACTCATTTCTACCGCTTAAGGCCGCGCATGGCCCGAAGCTAGTTCTCACATTGCACGATTTCAGTTTCATTTGTTCACGCAAGCGCCTCATGCGCCATGGGGCGCCATGTACTGGTCCAGGGTTCGTGAAGTGTCTTGCGTGTGCCCATGAGCAGTATGGACCAATCAAGACGCTCCCAACGGTAGCGGGCACATGGGTCATGCGCCAGATCGAGCGGCGCAAGGTAGATATGTTCCTGCCGGTGAGCCGGGCAGTCGCAACCGGGAGTCAACTCGCTGGGAGCGGATCACCCTACCAGGTAATACCAAACTTTATCCCCGACCAATTTCCAACGCTCCCAAACGGTGACGATGAACGGCTTCGAGCTCTCCCCGCCGATGGCTATCTGATGTTCGTGGGTGACCTGACGGAGCAGAAGGGCATCCACGTTCTGCTGCGCGCCTACAGCGAGTTACGCGATGCGCCGCCACTGGTCTTGATCGGTCGCGCCCAGCCGGACACGCCAACTACGCTACCACCCAATGTTGTGGTGCTGAACAACTGGCCGCATGCCCTGGTCATGGAGGCATGGCGACGCAGTGGGATTGCGCTCGTGCCCTCCACGTGCCAGGATGCCTGCCCAACTGTGGTAATGGAGGCGATGGCGTGCGGCAAACCGGTCATTGGCTCGCGCATCGGCGGCATCGTTGACCTGATCGACGATGGGCATACCGGCCTGATTGTGCCACCAGGCGATACAGAAGCGTTGCGTCATGCTATGGTAGAGTTGCTGACAAACGGTGAGCTACGCACGCGCCTCGGCGACAACGCGGCGCGTGGAGTCGTGCGGTTTCAGGCAAGCAGCATTATCCCCCGCATCGAAGATGTATACCAGGGCCTGCTTCGCGAAAGTGAAGCCCAATCAGTTGCTATATCTCTATGATGGGCTGAGGAGAGCGTATGCCAAAACCGTTGGTCGCAGAGTCATCTCCAGACGATATGCGCTCCAAGGTCGCTTACTCAGCTCCGCAACGCGGCAGGCTCCCCGCGCTGGCCAGCGCGGGGATACACTGGGTTTCGCGCTGGATTCAGGTCGGACGTAGAATTGTCTCCGTGAGCGCCGCCCAGGTTGGCGCGACCGCGGTGACCTCTGTGCTGGGGTTTATTTTCTGGTGGGCGGCGGCGCGTTTCTTTGTGCCAGAGATCGTCGGGTTTAGCGCCGCGGCGACCTCAGCTATGATGCTGCTTGGCACGCTCGCTGTCTCGGGCCTCGGCACCATGCTCATCAAAGAGCTGCCCAACCATCCACGACAAACCGGCCCCCTGATCCTCTCGTCCGCGCTACTATCGGGCGCTTTGGCGGGGGCGCTGGGGCTTGGACTTGCCATGATAGCGCCGCTGTTCTCAGATGCGTTGCGCCCGCTCGCCGCGAATTGGGGCACCGCATTGCTATTCGCGGCAGGCGTGAGCCTGACGGCTATTACCATTCTCGTGGACCAGGCGGTGTTGGGCATCCTGCGCGAGCGGCTTCAGGTAGTGCGTAACACCGTCTTCGCAGTGACCAAGCTCGTCTTCCTGGTGGGGCTGGGCGTCTGGGCGCTCAATGGCGCGCAGACCTCGGCGCTGAGTCTATACGGCATCTATGCGACGTGGCTGGTGGGTAATGCCATCTCACTGGTCGTCGTGCTTTTGGCGGTGCATGGCAGGCCATCGGCCGCATGGTGGCAACGCCCGAACTGGTCGCTATTATGGTCATTAGGGCCCAGCACCGCTGCAAACCACATGCTCAATATGGCTATGCTGGCATCTAGTCTGCTGCTTCCTGTGGTCGTCGCCTGGCTCCTCTCAACGACAACCAATGCCTACTTCTATACCGCGTGGATGATCGCGGGCTTTGTGAGGACTGTGCCCGTTACCTTGGGTATCTCGCTCTACGCGGTGAGTGCAACGGATCCGCAGGCACTTGCGCAAAAGATGCGTTTTTCACTCTCCTTGTCGCTTATCGCCGTGACCGTGGCCAACGTGATTCTGTTTGTGGGCGCTGATCCGATTCTCTCTGTCTTCGGCGCCTCGTATGGCACGTATGGGACGTGGAGTCTGCGCATCTTCGGGCTGGCTGTCCTCCCATTTATCGTCAAGGGCCACTATGTGGCGATCCACCGGATTCGTGGCACCGTCGGAAAGACTGTGCCACTCATGGTGTTCGGCGGCATTTTGGAGGTGGGCGGGGCAACGCTTGGCGCAGTGCTGGCTGGGCTACAAGGACTCAGCATCGCCTGGCTCATCGCCGTCAGCATTCAGGTGATCTTCATGGCGCCAACCGTCTATCGCGTCGCGGCAGGCTCGCCTGCTCTCAACTCACAAGCATCTGGGCGCTTCGGGCACGAGAGCATGGACCACGCGGAGGCATAACCATGTCAAACTGTACCATGCAAGCGTATGGTGAGATACAGCGTAACGCAATTGGGGGAGGCTGATTGCATGATAGAAACATCTACCTGGGGAGCGCAGACTCCCAGCATACTCTCGAAGTTACGACAGCGCTGGCAATTCTATCTCACCATTGGGCTGTTGCTTGGCCTGGTGCTCGGTATCCCCGCGGCGCAGATCTTTGGCCGACTCGGGTCGCTTCTCCCCTGGTCGGGTGGCGGCAATCTGGTGCAAAACGGCTCGTTCGAGCATCTCGACGGCTGGAATTATGTCGTGCGTCCTGGATCGAGCGCGGCGTTCAACCAGGACTCCTCGCAGCAGGTAGACGGGCTGTATTCGCTCAACGTCAATGTTATGCTGGCCGCGCCGACCCATGACTGGTACATCCAGGTTCTGCAGAGCAATATTCCTCTTCAAGCCGGGCATGCGCTGGAGTTGTCATTCTATGCGAAGGGCGACGCGGGAACAGCTATCGAACCGCTGTTGCAGCAAGCAATTAATCCCTTTGCGATCTATTTCGACCGAACGGCGCATCTGACTGCCACCTGGCAGAAATATAGCTTTACGTTTAAGCCGAGCGTTTCTAACTCTAACGCCAACCTGGTATTCAATCTGGCAAGCGCGCTCGGCCAAATTTGGATTGATAACGTAGTGCTGGCCGCTACCTCCTCGTCGGCATCCACTGGAGACGCCGTACAGATTCCTACGCCAGAGCCATCGCCAACTGCGACGCCGCTGCCAATTCAGGCGCCCGCTGGCTGGAAGTTAGTCTGGCACGATGAATTCGATGGCTCCAGTGTAGATACCTCGAAGTGGAACGTCGTTGACAGCGCTCCGGGTGGATATTATATCGACAGCTTACATGACGGCTTGCAGGCCTGGACCCCTAAGGCGGTGAGTGTCCAGGGAGGTGTGTTGCGCTTCACAAGTACTCAGCAACGGGTGGACGGACGTAACTACGCATCAGGTGCCCTCACCACGCAGAACAAGTTTTCCTTCCTGTATGGGCGGGTAGACGTCCGTGTTCGCCTCCCAAAGGGAGATGGTTTCTGGCCTGCGATCTGGACACTTCCAGTACACAACACTGACGTAGGCATAGCCAGTTACGAAACGGATATCCTTGAGCTGCTCGGGCAGGATCCGACAACTGCCTATGTCGCTCAGCACTCAGTAGGATATCCGCGGAGCTATTGCACCTATACTGGCCCTGACTTTTCGGCGGCCTTCCATACGTTTACGATGGAGTGGAGCCCTGGTAAGATCGTGTGGCTGGTCGATGGAGTGCAGCACTGTCTGATCACTGTTGGGGTATCGAATGTGTCAGAGTATCTGCTCTTAAACACATATGTCGGCGGCAGTTGGCCTGGCCCACCCGACAGCACGACCACATTTCCGCAGTACACAGACTTCGACTATGTGCGCGTTTACACTCGTAGCTCCTAACTGGGTAGTGAGGGGTGATAAAGCCAGAGCCAGAGCGTAGTCTATGGCCGCTCAGTTCGTCGACTTAGCGGGCCGTATGGAAGACGTATTTCGCGATGGTATGTCCGACGAACCCCTGAGCCGCTTTGAATGCTGGCGCTGGATCGTGCCGGTCTGCGTAGTCGTATCGCATTGGCTTCAGGCATGAGAAGCAAAAGTCGGCTAGCGCGCGGGCTGGTCGTGGTTGGCCAGGTCGGTCCGGCTTCGTGACCAGGTCGAATGTGGCGCGGATGTCACCACCCAGGTAGCGCATCCATACGCCGGATTTGTACGGCGTCATGGGGTCGATTTTGTCGCCGCTCGCCCACTGATACAACATGTATGGCACGTCAATGCCAGCGCTGACAGCGAGATTGACGTCTGCTGTCATCCGGGGATTGATCTCCATAAGGTACGGATAGCCGTCAGCGCCGCGGCGAAACTCGACCTTGCTAAATCCATCGAGGTCAATCGCGCGTATGAGGCGTTCAGCTTGTGCGCTGGTATCGTCGGGCGGCTCGATCAACTGCCACACGACGGATGTGCCACCGAGAGGTGGCTCCGTGCGGCGCACCCACGTGGCGAAGCGCGCAAAGACATCGCCGTGCGCGTACATGAAGCTGACCGATTCACGGCGACCCAGCAGGAGTTGCTGGAAGGAGACCGTCGCGCCCAGACTCGTCAGGCGTTCTACAGCCATCGCAGCTTCGTCTCTGGAAACTACCAACCCCGAGACGACACGCTGGTTGCCGTGCGACGACTCAGCCCACGACTGCATCGGCTTGACGACCGCTGGCAGTCCGACTTCGTTGAGCGCCGCGGGAAGCTCATCCACGCCATGCAGGATGACACTGCGCGGCACATGCAGACCCAATTGCTCGGCAACAGCCAGCGTCTTCTCCTTGTTCACCGCAAGCTCAAGCGCTGCTTCGTTGGCGAGGGCAAGGCCGACCTGCGGCCGAAGCCGCTCACGTGCGCGCCGCAGCGCTTCGATGGTCCCGTCAGCCGCCGGAATCACGACCCGGACGCGATGCGTCGTCAGCAATTGTTCAACAAACGCCACATTGGCATCCGGATCCGCATCGGGATCGTCCCCGTGTTGTGGCGCGACAAATCGGTCAGCGCACCAGCGCGACGAGAAGGCAGGGGCCGTCGCGATGGTGTCGGCGGCGGCGACACGCAAGCCCCGGCGACCGAGCGCGCGAACTGCCCCCAAAGACTGGCGCTGGCGCGCATCGAGCACGAGCGCATCATACATGGTTGGTGGTTTGTTGGCGGTCCTCTTGGTCACAGTAATCTTCCCTTATCGCCAAGAACTCGATCATCATCGAGCGCATTATTCGCGACAATATCGCTAGGGCGTGCCATGCCGTCTGGTTTTGCGCGGTGTATCCCTGGAAGATTGCGCAGGCGCGATAGGGCGAAGAGATGCCAGATGCCCACTGCCTGGGCCGCAAGCACAGGAATAGGCTCATCAGGATCAGTGGAGACGCGCCGCAAGAGATGGGGCTCCGTCGCCGGTGTATTGTAGCCCGGGATCGTTGTGACTGCCCAGCGATAGCCTGCCTCCCGCACCGCTTGCACCGCCCGCTCGTCTATATCCTCACCCTTGCCAACCGGATATGCGAAGGCAGTGATCTGACGCCCCAGATTCTGCTCAAGCGCTGCGCGGCATGTGACGACCTCATCGTGCACCTCGGCGGGGTCGCTCAAGCAGGCAAGGATGGGATGGTGCATCGTGTGCGCGCCAAAGGTCACGAAGGGATTCGCCAGCATCTTGTACGCCTCATCCCAGCCAAACGGCAGGGTATCAGGGTCGTCGCTGGTGGTATCGCTCGGCGCATCGAGAGCGGCACGAGTTGACGTGATGAAGCTCTCACGCGCGCTGACCGTGCTCGCTGTGCGCACGCGGGCGTCAATCCACTGTCGTAAGGCGCGCTGGTCCGCTGGCTGGGCGAGCGCATAGGTGTGTTTCTCTATAGTCACATCTTTCTCGCGCGCATCTCGCACCATCGCCTCGGCTTCGTACCACCAGAAACGCTGGTGTGATTCCATATATCCCGGAACGAGAAAGAGCGTGATTGGCACGCGAAGTTCCGCGGCAAGTCGCGCTGCGTGGGTATAGTTGTCGTAGTAGCCGTCGTCAAACGTAATCACCAGAGGGGTACGATGATCTCGACCCTGTGAGGATAGCGCTTCTGAGTTGCTGTTCGTTGCACCACGTGAGGGCAACCCGTACAGGTCTTCCAGGGCGTGATCGAGTGAGATAACTCGGTAGTGACGGCTTAGATACCTTAGGTGAGCGCTCAGGTTGCCGATTGCAGCCCGGTGGTAGTTGAGGATAACCACATGCTGACCCTTGCGACCGAGCCGACGGGTCCAGCGCGCCATAGGTATCAATCCGCTATAGTAGAAACAGGCCGCGACCAGCGTGAGGAATGTCTGATATATCCGCATACATCTGGGCTCCTGTGGCACAAAACGTCTGAGGGTTGCCGCATCACATAGAACGGGCGGGACAAATTATGGGCTGGTGCTTTGGGACAATCATCCCAGTCTCGCGTGGCTCGCTTGATTGCTGCCCGCACCTGTTATGGACAGCACAGGATCGGCTACGTGAGTGACCCATTGCTGGTACTCACGTTAGAATCTTCGAGTGGTCATAGATCGCCAGCTTGATATGTGACGGTTCGCTTCGGTGGGCGAAGATTTAGTCAGCCCCTTCGCAGCATGTCTCACCGACTGCCCGGTACAGGATAAGGATAAGGCTGCATGACAATCAGGGCAACGGCGCCCCGCGTTCCCATCTTGATGTACCACAGCATTTCATACTGCGAAAATCCATTCTTTCGACGCTTTACGGTAACGCCCGAACGACTTGAGGAGCAGCTCGACTACCTCTCAACCCATGGCTATACGCCCCTCACCGTGAGCGACTACATCCAGCGAGTCGCGGGTGCGGGTGAGAATACGGGTGAGAATACGGGGCAGGCGCAGGTGCCGCCGCGTCCCGTGGTCCTGACCTTCGACGATGGCTATGCTGACTTCTACACCGCGGCGCTGCCGCTCCTGCGGCAATACCAGGCCACCGCCACCCTCTACATCGTCACGGGCTACGTGGGCGGCACCAGCGGATGGATGCAGCGCGAGGGCGAGGCGGATCGGCCGCTTCTCAACTGGGGGCAGATTCGCGAGATCGCGGCGAGCGCGGTGGAGTGTGGCGCGCACACCCAGACGCATCGCCCGCTCGATGCGCTCTCCGCCGCGGAGTGCCGCCAGGAGATCGAGGATTCCTATCGCCTGGTGGCCGAGCAGGTCGCCGCGCCACGCAGCTTTGCCTATCCGTTTGGCTACTATTCGCGCGCGGTGCGGGCGCTGGTGCAGCAAGCTGGCTACACCTCCGCCTGCGCGGTGCGCTATGCGCAGAGTTCGCGCCATGACGATCGGTTCGCGCTCTCTCGCCTGATCGTGACCGCGGATACCGACCTGCCATCCTTCGAGAAGCTGCTCCTCTCGGGCGGACAGCAACCGGAGGCAGCCTATTTGCGGCTGCGGTCTGCGGCCTGGGAGCGTGTGCGACGGAGCCGCCAGATACTACGTCGTATGCGAGAACTCAGATGGGGGATGCAATGAGTCGGGATGAGTTCGATATTTCCGTTATTCTCGCGACGTATACTGAGGAGCGCTGGCAGCACCTCGTCAATGCAGTGCAATCGCTCCGTGAGCAGACATTCCAGGTGTGCGAGATCATTGTCGTTGTTGATGGCAATCCGCATCTCCTGGAGCGCATTCGGCGGGAGCTTCCGGATGTTGTAGCGTCCGAGAATCTTGAGCGTCCTGGCTCATCTGGAGCCCACAATACTGGCATTAATCTGGCTAAGAGCAAATTAGTAGCTTTCCTCGACGACGACGCCACAGCTGAACCCGACTGGCTGGAATGTCTCATCAAACATGTCAGCGATCCCGCGGTTATTGCCGCGGGGGGAAGTTCGCTTCCCGTCTGGCAGCAGAAACAACCTCGTTGGTTCCCCATGGAGTTTGGCTGGGTCGTCGGCTGCTCGTATACCGGCATGCCACAGCAGGCAGAGGCGGTGCGGAACGTGTGGGCCTGTCTCTGCGCACGGCGCGACTATCTCGTGCGCGCGGGAGGATTTCGCGACGATCTGGCGCGCGTTGGAGCGCTACCAACTGGCGGGGATGAGACGGAGCTCTGTCTCCGTTTGGCTGACATGATGCCGCAGGGCCGTTTCATGTACGAGCCGCGCGCTCGTATCCATCACTTTGTCCCGCTGAGCCGTGCGCGCTGGCGTTATTTCCTGAAGCGGTGCTATCAGGAGGGGAAGTCGAAAGCGCTGATAGCGCGCTACGTGGGCACGCGCGCTGGCCTCCAAACGGAGCGAAGTTATACGGCACGTATTCTGCCGCGTGGCGTACTCATAGGACTGAGGGATACGTTCTTTCATGGAGACATTTCTGGCCTCATGCGGGCTGGAGCAATTATCGCTGGACTCCTGACGACCACCATGGGCTATCTGGCGCCCAAGCCTCGCATGAAGACCAAACCAGGCGCCAGTACCGTAACTGAGCCAGACGTGAAGGCGCCCGACATCGTCCTTGAGCAGGATGGCCACAGCCTATCTGGCCGCCAATGAGCATGAGCAGGCATGCTGTTCATCCGCGTCTGATGCCTCTGAACTACTGGCTGACTATCTCGCGACCATTGGCTAAGCGCCCGGCTTCCATGATCCGAGGTGCTGTTCGAGGATTGCCATCTGGGGACGATCCTGGCCCTTATTCGTGGGTTCGACTGAGTTGATGTCGCCGTAAGGGCCACCGTTCCAGTACGTCCCGCTGATCTGATGCTGATCGAGATACGAGAGGAAGTTGTCGAGAACGACGTTCCATCGTGGATCGTTCGTGGGCGCTCCATACGTAGCCCCAATCTCCCCGGATATCCAGCCACCGGGGATGCCATACTCGCCGACGTAGCAGCGGAACCCATAGAACTGACACCACTGCACAAAGGGACGGACCCGATCTACGCCCACCATGGGATATGCGCCCTCGTCGTCATAGCTGCCCGTGTACCGGCCGGATCCATCATGGTCGAAGTAGATATGGACTTCGTACCAGAGTTTGTTGACTGGATCCTTATAGCCACGGAAGCCATTGTGAAGATCGTACCCTGTGTAACCCTCGCCCTCTGGCATGACAATGATGGGTTTGCCAATATCTATTGCCCGGATCGCATAGATAGTCTCCTGAGCATGGACGGGCCACTCGGTATCGTTGTATGGCTCGTTCATCAGGTCATAGGCCAGGACGCCAGCGTTGCCACGGTAGTGAATCGCGAGCTGCTGCCAAACATTCGAGAGTGCCTTCGCGGGCACCGCGGCTGACCCGATTGCGCTGCCGATGCGTGCGGGATAGATGCCCTGGTTGATGAACGTGAAAATCACATCCTCTTGGCGCGCCGTGGCTTCGGCGACCAGCAAGTCCATCTTGTCCAGGTACGTCGGGTCGAGTGGCCCCATGAGTGACGGTTGCAGATGTTCCCAGAGGATGGGCACCCGGAAGGTCGTGAGCCCTTTCTTCCGGTAATAGTCCAGTTGTGCGGTCGTTGGGAAGGCGTCCGGGTAGCCCCACGCGCTTTGCCACGCGCCGAAAAGATTGATGCCACGGAAATAGCCGGTCAGCGAGGGTGTGGTACGGGCAGGGTAGGGAATCAGAAAGGTATCGGCAGCATTGGGTGTTGTAATATTGGTCGGCCGACCGGAGGCTGCGCTGACATACGCGGCATGCGATGGAATCCGCGTGACGGACAGATACGCAAACAATGCTTGCGCGAGCAGGAGCAGCCCGAGGTGGATCAGCAGCAGGCGAATACGTGCCACTCTGGCATACATATGTGGGGTCAACCGGCTTGATGTCGCCAATGGGGGCCACCGTTCCAGTATGTCCCGCCAATCCGATGCTGCGCGTATCAATTCGTATTCACTTCACATCAGTGGGGAGAAGAGCCATTGTGTCGGTCCATCTCCCGCTGAACCTCGGGAGTTATGGTGGCGGAGCGCGGCCTGGATCGCGGCGCATTCGGGCGACTGCGTTGGCTCGCGGGCGGTTTGGTTGCGGTCGTGCGCTGACCGCTCCTGCGCATTGCCTTCCTGGACTGGGTATCGGCCATCGACGCATGGGTCGGCTTCCAGTGGCGCTCGCGCAGAATGGCGCGAAGAATGCGCCAGCCATCGCGCAGCGGCATCAGATGGCTCGTGCCATGTAATCGTGGCCGCTCGATACTGGGGACCTCGATGATGCGCAGGCCAGAGCGCACGGCGCGGCAATTGAGCTGGGCCTCGACCTCAAAGCCGTCGCATTCAATAGGAATGACGGGAATGCACTCGCGCCAGAAGGCGTTGAAGCCGTAGCAAAAATCAGTGAAATGGGTATGGTAGAGCAGGTTCGCGCAGGCGTTCAGGGACCAGTTTCCTATCCTGCGCAGTGGGGTGAAATCCTCGCTGCCGCCGCCAGAGAGATAGCGCGAGCCTTTCACGTAGTCGGCGTTGCCGCTGATGAGCGCCGCCACGAAGAGCTCGATCTCCTGCGGACGGGTTGACCCATCCGCATCCATCAGGACGATGATCTCACCCCGGCTGAGCGCCACACCCTCACGCAAGGCGTCGCCTTTGCCACGCCCTCGCTGCTCGGCGATGATAATGTCGGGCCACAACACCTTTGCCACGTCAACCGTGGCGTCGGTGGAGTGCCCGTCCACCAGAATGACCTCAGTGACGAGGTCTGGCAGCTCCCGGAGGACATAGGGCAGGTTGCGCGCCTCATTGTGCGCCGGAATGACCACCGTGACGGTCGGCCAGTGCCCGCGAGGCTCATAGCTGGAACCGGAATGAGCAAAGCTTTTATCAAAGGGGGCATTCACGACCACCGTTGGCATCTCGCCGGTTTCCAGCGAGCCGACGATGTCGAGAAATTCGGCCTCTGACCAACCGTGCTTCTCCGGCATTGCGCTCTCCTCTGGGCTGTGCGTCGCATCCAGGGTCTTCTACTCAATATGGATGGATACGACGCCAGCATTTGGACTGCGCTATACTACCACAAGCCCCGCCAGTATGCTAGAGAAACAGGCAGGATGGACCCATTAAGGTGGACCTGCCATGGCGTTTCGACTTGATATAGACGCCACACGGTAAGTAGGTTGCCACCGTGATGGCCTCGCTTTGGCAATAGTGCGCCGGATCAGCCTGCCGCGAGACGATTACTCATCATGGTTGCGCGGAATTCGCGCGGGCTGACTCCTTCAGAGGATGTATAGGGGCGCCAGGGGCATCGGGCTGATCCGCGGTCGAGAGGGGAAGCGGGGTGTCGGAGAGGTAGCGTTCTCCAAATGTTTTGATCGCCGCCATGATATCCGCGAGCGCGAAGCCTTTCTCTGTCAGGTCATACTCAACACGTGGTGGGATCTCGGCAAATGCCCGGCGTCGCACAAACCCCAGTTCCTCAAGCAGCCTGAGCCGCTGGGCAATCGTCTTGGGGCTGATATCCGCTATAGCCGTGCGCAGTGCCCCAAATCGTCGCGTGCCGTGCAAAAGCGTGAAGATGATCAGGAGCGTCGGGGCATCGCCGAGCAAGCGCAAGGCGCGGCCCATCGGGTGGGTCGCGCACGCTTCCATCTGTTCGGGTGACGGTTCAGGGGTACTCATGCTCACAGCATACCACAGGCGGTCTTGCAACAATTCTTTGCCGCTCTTGACAAGGATCAATTCCACATCTACTATTAGTTCCATATTGGAAGTAATGTGACAATCGGAACTTAAAGGCGCGGAGCGGACGTTCGCGCGACGATGTCACATGGTCACCTTCTGAAAAGCCTGGCAAGCCTGGCAAGATGAGCAGGATTGGCAAAGGAGTCTACACAGTGGCAGAATCCACAGACACGGGAACACAAACGGGAACGACCGCTGAGCAGGGCATCTGGCAGGCGGATCCTTTCCATACACAGGTCGAATTCGCCGCCAAACATCTGGGCATGATGATGGTGCGCGGACACTTCGCCGAAGTGCAGGTGACGGGGACGATCAATCCCGATCAGCCCGAAGCGTCGGCGGTTGAAGTCACTATCCAGACGGCGAGCATCCGTACCCACAACGCACAGCGCGACAACGATCTGCGGTCATCGAATTTCCTCGAAACTGATGCATATCCGACAATGACCTTCAAGAGTGCCAGAATTGAACATGTCGGCGGGGATCGATACACGATGACTGGCGACCTAACCATCAAAGGCGTCACCAAGCCAGTCACGCTGAATATGGTCCGGCTCGGGGAGTTCAACGATCCAATGATGGGACACCGTATCGGCTATAGCGGTGGGACCAAAATCAACCGCAAGGACTTCGGCATGAACTTCAATCCGGTGCTCGATGGCAAGTTTGTCGTCAGCGACGAAATACAGATTTCGCTTGAGGGCGAGGTCGTCGAGAAAAAGCCGGAGTAGACGACAGGCGCATATCCAGGATGTGCGCTCATCGCTTACCGTCCGTGGCCATGCGAGATGAGCGCTTCGAGAGCCTCTAGTGGCGCCACCAGTGTACCTGTATCACTGGCGTGGATGG
>Ga0070683_100000887_pt1 | contig 22214 bp, 20 predicted proteins | sample KBSC713LmetaG_FD_64662 | JGI IMG/M metagenome (GOLD analysis project Ga0070683, IMG submission 64662) | Corn rhizosphere microbial communities from Kellogg Biological Station, Michigan, USA - KBS C7.1-3L metaG | ecosystem: Host-associated > Plants > Roots > Rhizosphere ... | reverse complement strand
GCATACACGGGCAGCCCCGGGACGTTAGCGCTGACGGAACTGTTCTGTTCCGTCTCGAGGAACGCTGCTGCTCAGAGCTTGGGCAGTAGAGCGACGGCGACCGCCTTCTCTTTTGCCTGGTATTCCTCGGCAGACTTCGTGCCGCCGGAGACGCGTATGACGACGGCCGTCGCACCTTTCCTGACGTTCAGCGTCGTCAGAGTGGTATGTCCCTGTGTGAGCGTCGAATAGAACGCCTCGTCTCCGAGTCCGCTGGCGCTGGTGATGGTCCCCACGGTAACGGTTTTCAGCCGGGTGAAGTGTTCTGGCGTGATCACATTGACGTCCAACTTCAAGAGCGGATCGCCAGCCTTGCCTTGTTGAGCCCACTGGCACACTCCGGTGGTCAGTGCCTTGCCACTCCCAACGGTTCCACCGAGCGCCGCGCTGACCTGCGCCGTCGTGAGGAGCGCGCAGGGGTCTGAGGGACGTGCCGCCGTGGCAGCGAGAACGGGGATCAGCACGAGCGGTCCAATCACGGCCGTGCGATTCATGACGAGCGTTCGCATGACAGATGCATCTCTGCATCATTATAGGTAGGTGAGAGGCGCCGCGACAGCCGCGTCGACTTCCCGTCGTATCAGCTGGTGTTTCCACATAAGCTGAAGCACACGTTCTGCTCGCATCTCGCAATGCGCTGCGCCGGTCACGCTGAAGGGTTGGCAAATTTTCGCGAGTTGGAACCAGCTCGATCAGTGGTTGCGAACCGTGGACTTCCCCAGACGCGCCGCCTGATTGTTCCGACAGCTCAGCGTTTTTTGCGAAACTGCCCGACACGTATGTCCGGTCGTCGGCGGTGTCAGATCCGAGCAGCTCTCTGCGGTCAACTCAAAGCGTGACCTCGTATTGCTTTAATCGCGCTTTCATCTGCGTCAAAAACGCGACGAACCGCTTATCCGCCCGCAAGCTGTTCAAGTTCTTGTCCTGCTCGAACAGCGGATAACACGGGAACCCATCGTCCGCGGCTGCCTGCAGCCATCGGATGGCTTCGTCTGGCCTGTTGAGCAGCGCATAGGCTGACGCAATGTTATAGGCCGTGTGATGGAAGTGACCAAAGCCTCTGCCGATCTCGATCGCGTGCTGGATGGCTTTCTCGGCGTCGCGGGCACTCCCGGCCTTGGCCAGCAACATCGCCTTCATACTTGTCACCGTTCCGCCCTCGTCTGCCGAATATGTGGCCAGATATTCGTCGACGAGCGCAGTGGCCTCCTGGATTCTTCCCAATTGCAACAGCGCCGCCGCCTTCTGAAACGTCAGCAGCGACGGGCTCAGCTCCACCGGCGTGCTGTTGAAGATCGCCAGCGCGTCCTCACTGCGGCCGCGGTACAAATCGATCACGCCGAATCGGAATCGGGCCATCGTGTTTGCGGGATTGGCCGCGAGCGCTTGTTCGATCTCCGCCCATCCTTTGTCGAGTAAGCCGACGTGGAGGTACACCAGTGCCAGTTGATGATGCGCTTCGTCGAGCTTGGGATTGAGCGCGATAGCACGCTTGTACGACTGCGCGGCCAAGTCGTGCGGAAAGCGGTTCTGGTGCGTCCATAACAGCAGACCGCGAGCCAGGTAGGCTTCGGCCAGATTGGGATCCAGCCGAAGCGCCTTTTCCACCAGGACCTGGGCATCTTCGAGCAGTTGCTTCTTTTCGGAATCGGGCGCGAAGTAGAACGCTTTGATGAGGTACGCGCGGGCTAGGTGCGCGTAGGCTGGCGCGAGCGTCGGATCGGCGGCGACGGCTTGCTGGAGCAACGTAATGGCCGTCTCGTTGTTGTCGCGATTCTCACTGTCCGCGTTCACCTTGCCACGCAGGTAGAGATCATAGGCGGCGGAGCTGACGGTCCTGGAGCCCGGCGCCGGTTCGCCGACTGGCGGCAGCCTCACGAACCAAACGTAACTGGCCGCCACCACGGCGACCGCCCCTAGAGCCAGCGCGATACGCGGCGTGAAGGTCGCGACTGCCTGCGCCATGCGACCCGTCGCGCCACGACTCAGCGGCTGTGCCGCATCCTCCGCAGGAGCGACGGCTGCGCCGCTTTCACATGCGCGGCGCACGGATTCGAGCTCCAGGCGGACCTCGCGCATCGACTGGTATCGTTGCTCCCGATCCTTTCTCAGGCATTGGCGAAGGACCCGCTCGACGCCAGGCGGGGCCGTGACACCATGTGCTGAGAGTGGCGGCGGGTCGATGGTGAGCACCGCCGAGATTGTTTCGGCGACCGTTTGCGCGCTGAACGGACGGTGTCCGCTGAACAGTTCGTAGAGAACGGCACCAAAGCTGAAGATATCGCTGCGTGGGTCGAGAGCCTGCCCCTTTACCTGTTCCGGAGACATGTAGGGCGCCGTTCCGACGATGGCATTGGCTTGCGTCCACAGACTCTGCGTGTCGACGCCGGCGCCGTCGGCGTCTGCAGCCGCCTTGGCGAGGCCGAAGTCGAGAATCTTGCCCTGCCCTCGTGCCGTGATCATGATGTTCTGTGGCTTGATGTCACGGTGCACAATGCCTCGAGCGTGCGCTTCAGCGAGTCCGTCGGCAACCGAGATCGTGATCTCCAGTATTTCTGATGTCGCAAGACGCTGTCGCTGGATGCGCGCCGCGAGCGTTTCGCCCTCCACATACTGCATGACGATGAAGGCGCGTCCGTCTTGCTCGCCCACTTCATAAATCGAGCAAATATTTGGGTGATCGAGTGCCGCCGCCGCTTGTGCCTCGCGTATGAGCCGTCGACTGGCGTGTTCGTCGGCGTCCGAGTCGACAACAAGAATCTTGATGGCGACCAGGCGCTTGAGACGAGTGTCTTCGGCGAGATATACCTCGCCCATGCCGCCCCTTCCGAGCGTGGCACGGACCTCGTACGGCCCCAACCGAGAGGGAGACGGCACTGACATTCTTGGAATTCCCTGCGCGATGATAGTCCGACTCGCTCGCGACTGCGGCGAAAGGCCGTATCGGGCCCCGCGTGGGCGCCCGGCGGCAGGAAACCGCAAGCGCGACTTGAAGTCGCAGGCGGACTTCAGCCGGCCGCTCGCTCCGAAGGAATCAAATGGAAGGAATGAGCCGCGAAGGAATCGAACCTTCAACCCGCAGATTAAGAGTCTGCTGCTCTGCCAATTGAGCTAGCGGCCCACACGAAAGGCGCGCTGCACAGCCGCACATCCGGCCGCACAGGCAAATTCAAAGTATACCACGCACCAGCAGGGTCAGGCACTGATCAGACAGCGTTGCCGCCGGCGACAGAAATCGTCTCCGCGTTCGCGAAGTGATCGGACAGCAGCGCGTTCACCTCCTCCGCGAGTTGAATCGGCAGCGCGTGGCCCGCATTGGCGAACTCGATATATCGGGCGCCGTCGATTCGCGACGCGATCTCTTTGGCGAGAGCAGGAGGCGCAATCGGATCGTGGCGGCCGCTCATGACGAGCGTCGGAATCCCAGACAACTCGCGAAGGCGCGGAAGCGCGCTGTAACGGGACATGGCACGCAGTTGCTGTCGAATGATCGCCGGTTGATCGGCCAGGTCGCGTCCGAACAGATCCCCGAGGTTGCGCGCGAGTGAAGCCGGATCGTGCCGTCGAATGTAGTCGTCCGGCAGGATCATGCGGAGCATGCCGTTCCGTCGCATCGTCCGCGTGCCGATCCGACTTCGCAAAGCGAGCGCGAGCATGCGTCCAGAGAGACGGGTGGCGGCACCGCCATCGGCAAAGGTGCACAGGAGTGAAAGACTCGTCACGCGCTCACGGTGCGTGAGCGCCAGCTGCTGTGCGATCAGTCCGCCCATCGAGTGTCCCAGGACGTGAACGTGATCCAGGCCTTCGGCGTCGATCACCGCGATCGCGTCGAGAGCCATCCCCTCGATTGTCAGCGCGGCGGTTCCTCGATCGGTCTTTCCGATGCCGCGATTGTCAAAGGTGATGAACCGGTACCGCGTTGAAAGGGCATCGACCTGAGGACGCCATCCGCGACCGGCGACGCCGACGCCCTGGATGGCGAGCACGGAAGGTCCAGCGCCGGCACATGCGTACGAGAGATCGCCGTCGGCGGTGGCGACCGTTCTCACCTCGCCACGCGCGTCATTCGAATCAGGCATGACTGGAATCATGCGCCTGTCTTGTCGAAGCGAGAGCGCGAAGCGGGCGACACACCGCGCGGCGACTTATGGAATGGACTGTTTGTGAGTCAGCGCGATTCCGGCGAGATGATCCAGCGGAGCTTCACGCGCTCGCCCGGCTGCGCCACCACCGCTGACACATCGAGGTGCACGCGCATCGGCCGGCGATCGCGCGGCTGCAGCGTGCTCATGCGATCGATGATCAATCCTTCGGACGCGCGCAGCAGTTCGGCGATGAGGCGCGGACGATTGTCGGTGATGAACGCGGGCAGGTTCCGGCCCCGGAGCCCCCGCGGCGACAGATTGAGCAGGGTTGCCGCTTCGTCGCTGATCTCCTGGATGTCGCCGACGATGTCGGTGATGATCCAGGCTTCGCCAACCGCCTTGCGCGGTTCACCCTTGCGCTTCAGCAGCGTTTCGATGGTGCGCACGAGCTGTTCGGGAGCGATCGGCTCGAGCAGGAACGCATCGGCGCCAACCGCGAACGCATCGCGACGCGCCTGCGCCGTGCGATAGACCGACGTGACCATCACGACCGGCACCGAGGGCGCGCGCCTTTTCACTTCCTCGCACACCGAGAATCCGTCGCCGTCGGGCAGCTTGACGTCGAGCAGCACGAGCGAGGCGTGGTTTGCGTGCTCGATCGCACCGGCCGCGCTGTCGGCTTCATCGACGCCGAAACCGGCGCGTTGCAGGATGCGGGTACGCAGAAATCGCGCGGGTGCGTGGTCGTCGACGTTGAGAACAGGTCGTGTATCCATCAAGGCTCGCTCGTCCCCGGCGGTAGAGTCTACCCCCCTTGAACCGCCATTGTCGACGGGGGAGTATGCAGGGCGGATTCCAGCAGCTGGGCTCAACTGGATCATCGCTGCATGTTTGGCTGCTCCCAGCGGTCCTGCTCTTGCGCAGTGCTGGCGCGCCTCGTTATGATGAGAATTCGGCCGTTCGACGGCTCATCTGTCCTTGAACGCTCGCGAATATTTGCGCGCCCGTAGCTCAGCTGGATAGAGCGCCGGGCTTCGAACCCGTAGGTCGGGGGTTCAAATCCCTCCGGGCGCGCCACTCCCCAACATTTGATCGCCTGATCCTGTTTGTTCTCGGTGCGTCGAGCGGACATGGAGGGCGCGGTGAGCACGAACGGTTCACGACGCCGTTTTTCGGCGAATCGGGGTATCCTCTAAGACTGCATCAGCGGTCGGGCCGCTCGCCGGGAAGACGTCGCTTTTATTGAAAGTTACGTCTCGGACGCGCCCGTGGCTGTCATCGACCGCGTCGTATGCGCCCGTAGCTCAGCTGGATAGAGCGTTGGCCTCCGGAGCCAAAGGTCGCAGGTTCGAATCCTGCCGGGCGCGTTTTTGTCGCAGGCGAAAACGCTCTCGAGCGCGCCGTAGCCGCAAAGCGGCGAACGCGGGCCTGGCTCACTGATCCCCTCGTCACTCCATAACTGCGTCCACTGACGGCAGCGGATTGCGTGCGAAGCACAGCTCGTCCACAACGCGTCCGCCGATGAGATGTTCCTGAATGATGCGCTCTGCGTTTTCGGGCGTCACGTTCCTATACCAGACACCCTCCGGATACACGACGCAGATGGGCCCATTGCTGCAGATGCGGAGGCACTGACACTTGGTGCGATAACACGGCCCGTCGGCTCCCGCGATATTGAGCTCTTTCATGCGCCCTTTGAGGTACACCCACGTGCGCTCGCCGTTTTCGAGATCGGTGCAGTCCGGCCCAAGGCAAATGAAGAGGTGACGCGTCAGCCGTCCGACGCCGAATGCGCGAGCTGCTTCCTCGGGTGTGTCCGTTCGCTTGGCCATCCGCCCGATGATACCAGCCGTGGCACCTGCTTTGCTCCGTCGCGTTTCACGCGAAAGGAGTGTCATGGGCAACAAATACATGGGCCGGAAGAGCCCGAACGAATCGCGTGACGAACGGATGGATCGCGACGATCGTGTCCGCGGCCGTGCTGATGAAATGGAGGACGCGTCCAACGAGACCGAAGAGTTCGACGACATAGAAGAAGATCAAAACGAAGAGGATGAAGAAGATCGAGAGGGAAGCTTCTGACGATACGTTCGTATGACGCGGCCGTGATCTTCGACGTGGACGGGACGCTGGTCGACAGCAACGACGCGCACACGCGCGCATGGGTCCAGGCATTCACGGAACAGGGGATCACGGTCGCCTACGATTCGGTGCGCCGCGCGATCGGCATGGGCGGCGACAAGCTCATGCCGACCGTCGCGGACATCTCGGCGGACTCGCCCGAGGGCGAGAAGATCGCGACGCGACGCTCGGAGATCTTTCAGCGCGATTGGCTGCCACGCCTGCGTCCGTTCCCCCGCACGCGCGAGCTTGCCGAGCGTCTGCGCCGAGACGGCTTGACGCTTGCCGTCGCCAGTTCCGCAAAGGAAGAGGAACTTCACCTCCTGCTCGAGGTCGCGCAGGTCGCTGATCTCATTCCCACACGCACGTCTTCAGATGATGCGGAGCGATCGAAGCCGGACCCGGACATCGTGCACGCGGCGATTCAGCGAACGGGCTGCAGCAAGAACCGCATCGTGATGATTGGCGATACGCCGTACGACGTGGAAGCAGCGCTGAGGGCGGGAATCCGGATCATCGGGGTGACGTGTGGCGGATGGAAACCGGAAGACCTGCGAGGCGCGACGGCTGTCTACGCTGACGTCGCTGACCTGCTTGATCGCTACGATACGAGCCTTCTCGCCGACCTCGCGCAAGCCAGGTCGTCCGCATGAAGCAATCATCAATCAACAATCAACAATCGGCAATTCCCTACAGTCCCTTCTTCTTGGCGTATTTCCGAAAAACCGTTTCAAGATTCGCCGGCTTCGACGTGCGCAACCGCGCCCACAGATCGCCGACCTCGCGAAAGCGCGCCGGCGCGGTGGTAATGGTGAAGTCCCTCGGGTCAACACCCTTGTGGACTTCCTCCCAGGTCAGAGGCGTGGAGACGCCCGCGAAGTCGCTGGCCCGTGCGCTGTAGGCGGTTGCCAGCGTCTTGCCGAGAATGTTCTGCAGAAAGTCGACGTAAACGGTGCGGCGCGGTCGCGCGCGCACGGTGCGCTCGACGGTCGCCGCCTTCGGGTGACGCGACGCGACAACGGTGGCGACGATTTGACAAAAGAGCTGGCCCGACTCGTATGACGTGTGCGGTGGGAGCGGCACGTAGATGTGGAGTCCGCTCGAACCGGACGTCTTCGGCACGCCGGGCACGCCGAGCGTCTCCAGTTCGTCGTGCACCCAGCGGGCGACGTCGAGCACCTGTGAAAACGGCGTGTGATCGTCCGGATCCAGATCGATCGCCGCGTAATCCGCATCGAGCGGCGACTGCACTCTGGAGAACCAGGGGTCCTGCGAGATCGCGGCGATCTGCGTCATGTAAAGCAGCGTGGTCAGCGATCCACCGATGAAGCGCTGCTCGTCTCCCTCGAGGATGGGATCGATGCCGCCGGGGATGGTTTCGATGCGAACGCCAGGCGGCGGCTGCTCGAGGCGCTTCCGCTGCTGATAGAACGCCGTCCCGGTCACGCCGTTCGGGAACCGCTTCATGACGAGCGGGCGATCGGCGACTGCCGGAAGAATGAACCGTGAGACCTCCACGTAAAACCGGAGCAGGGCCCCTTTCGTCAGCTTCAAGTTGGGCCAGAAGACCTTTGCGGGGTTGGTGACGCCAACACGTTCTCCGCCGGGAAGCTCGATGCTGCCGTCCCGCCGAGCGTCCTCGAGCGCTCGAAGCTGCTCGAGGACATGAGCGGTCGACGCGTCCAGCTTCTTTGATGCGCGCGCCTTTGGGTGGTCTGACCCCCGTCTGACCCCCCTCTGACCCCGGTCTGACCCCGGTTTGACCCCGGTCTGACCCCGACTTGCCATCACAGGCTCCTCACGCCGGACATCGCTGGCGGATTTATCGTCACGTAAACCCAGATACACCGGATGCCGAAGCTTCGCGTCGGCGGTCCACTCGGTGAAACGCACCTGCGCGACCAGATCCGGCCGCACCCAGTGGGGCGGCTCGTTCGTCTTCGGCTGGGTAGAGAACGGAGAGCGTTGAATCTCACGCGCCTTCAGCAGTTTCGACACGCGCGCGAGCTCGGCTTGGTCGAAGCCCGTTCCGGTGTGCCCGACGTAGGTCAACGCCCCGGTCTTCTCTTCGTGCACGCCGAGCAGCAGCGCGCCAAAGTACGATCTGGTGTGTCGAGGCTCGGTCCAGCCGCCGATCACGAACTCCTGCTCGTGCACGACCTTCAGCTTGCGCCACGCCGGGCTGCGCCGGCCGGACTGATATGGCGCCCGCGCCTCCTTCACGATCAACCCTTCCCACCCTTCGCCGAGCGCCTTGGCATGAAACTCCCGCCCATCGTCGGCCGACTGCTCGCTCAGTCGAAGCGCGGTCGACAGATGCGGCGTGACGTGTTGCTCCAACCGCGAGCGTCGCTCGATCAACGGCAGGCCGCGGATGTCCTCGTCGCCGTCGCGCAGGAGATCGAACGCGATGAGCGCAACCGGTTGCTTCTTGTCGATCAGTTCAACGTCGCGCGCCCCGCTGAGATGAATCCGGCCCTGGAGGCGCTGAAATCCCGCCGGACGCTGCTTCTCATCGAGCGCGACAATCTCGGAGTCGACAAGCAGCGGTGCGGGAAGGCCAGCCCGCAGCTTCTCCAGCTCGCGGACGATCGACGGGAACTGCGCCGTCTTGTCGTTGCCAAGGCGAGACCACAGCCTCACGTGATCGCGGCCGTCAGGAGGCGGAATGTGCACCAGCGCGCGGATGCCGTCGTACTTGGGTTCGTAGATCAAGCCCCTGCCTGTCAACGGAGGCTCGGCCAACGTGGCCAGCATGGGCCGCACGCTTTCAGGTTTTTCGCGCCATTTCATGGTTCAGGGCTCATGGCTCAGGGCTCAGGGCTCAGGGTACTTAATACCTCTTGATGCTGTTGCACACATTTGCACGGTTGATGGCTGAGTCAGAGCCGGAGTCATGAGCCCAGAGCCGTGAGCCATACGCCCTTCTTGACCGATAATCTCTTCTGTCCGCCTTTTTGGGGCAAAGGAGAAGACTGCATGGCCGCCAGACCGACGTGGAAAGGGTTCATGAAGATCAGCCTGGTCAACATCCCGGTGCGGGTCTTTCCGGCAACCGACTCGGCGGCCACCATCAGCTTCAATCAGCTTCACGCCGAATGCCAGACGCGAATTCAGCAGAAGCGCTGGTGCCCGACCCACGATCGGGAAGTGCCGCTGTCGGAAATCGCCAAGGGCTACGAGTTCGAGAAGGGACGCTATGTGATCGTCACCGAGGACGACATCGCAAAGGTCCGTCCGGAGTCAACTCGCGTCATCGACCTCGTGCAGTTCACCGACGCCGCAGCAATCGATCCGATCTACATCGAGCGCCCCTACTATCTGGCACCCGACGGCGCGATGGCGACCGAAGCGTTCGCGGTGATGCGCGAGGGGATGAAGGGGAAGGCGGGCATCGGCAAGCTGGCGCTCTACGGTCGCGAGTATCTCGTGGCGGTGGAGCCCCGCGAACGTGGCATGGTGATGTACACGCTGCGGCACGCCAAGGAAGTGCGCAGCATGGAGAACATCGAAGAGCTCGATAACGTGCCATCGAAGATCAAGCCGGAAGAGATCAAGCTGGCCAAGCAGGTGATCGAGAACTTCGAAGGGGAGCTGAACCTGGCAGAGACGCGCGATCAGTACCAGGAAGAACTGCAGCGCATTATCGATGCGAAGATCGCGGGCGAGGAAGTCGTCGCGACGGTGGAGGAAACACCGCCAAAGGTGGTCAACCTGATGGACGCGCTGCGTCAGAGCCTGGATCGCGTCAGTACAGGGAAGAAGAAAGCCGCCAAGGCCGAGATCGAGAAGCCGGCAAAGGCGGCCCCGAAGAAGCGCGCCGCGCGGTGATCGTGCGGCGTCAACTCCGCGTGTACTGATCGAAGATCTGCTGCCGCACCCACTGGGCGGTCGATCCGGCGCCGCACCTGACGCGGAGACTCTCGGGGCCCTTTCCCCCGCGAATCTCCACGCGCCATTCTCCTGGCTGCGCTTCAGACGTGACCGTCACCACCGCCCCGGCCACACCCAGTTCGCGCAACGTCGCCTGCGCGATTCGCTCTACGTCGGCCTGATTCACGCTGTCACCGTCCGCTGCTGTTGAGGTTGGCCCATTCTACGCCACCACAGCGCTTCAAAGGAGGCTGGCACTTTCGCGGGAAAGTGCCAGCCTCCTTTTCAAGGGTGCCGGCGCCCTTTCCCGAGATTTGGCCCAATAACCTGCCACTTTTTACAGCGCTTGGTACCTAGGCGCTCGAGACAAGTGATCGCTTTCCGCACCGCTGACGTTATAGCTCTTGAGTACACATGTGTGGAGCTGAGCGACACGCAGGGAGGTCGAAATGGCAAATGGCGGTGACGTTCGCGGGCGTGGTGAGCTGCGGTCAACCCCTCCGAAGACCAGCCGGATCAAGCTGGTCACCTCGGCCAGCCCCGTCGAGGTCCGGCACTCGGTGATCGACGGATTCGCAATATTCGAAGGGGACATCGTGCTCAGTCGTCCCTTCGAGACGATGGGCGTCGTCATCACCGGGCCTGGCGTCCGCTGGCCCGACAAGACCGTGGTCTTCGACGTCGACGACGACCTGACGGACAAGGAACGGGTGGACACGGCGATCAAACACTGGACCGAGCACACCGTGATGAAGTTCAGGCAGAAAAAGTCGACGGACCGCGACTTCGTCCTGTTCGTCAATGGCGGAGGCTGCAGTTCCGCTGTGGGACGCATTGGCGGCGTCCAGCACATCACGCTCGGTCCGAGCTGCACCGCCGGAAACGCGATCCACGAGATTGGCCACTCCGTAGGCCTGTGGCACGAGCAGAGCCGCGAAGACCGCGACACCTTCGTGACGATCAAGTTCGACAACATCGATCCGCAGATGCGCCACAACTTCGATCAGCACATCACGGATGGTGACGATGTGGGTACCTACGACTACGGGTCAATCATGCATTACCCTGCGGTGGCGTTCGCGATCGATCCGAGCAAGCCGACGATCGTGACGCCGCATGGAGAAGCGATTGGGCAGCGCGACGCGCTGAGTGCGGGAGACATCGCCGCCGTGGCCGCGATTTATCCTTGAGGACGTCCATCTAGTCACCTTCGATTTCCGGGAGGACCTGTGGCTCTAGTTGTCGACAATCGCACAGCGTTGTCCGGCCAGCCAGGCACGCACGCGCTGATCATCGGCGTGAGCGAGTACCCCTTCCTGACGGGTGGGGCCAGCCCCGTTGCGGACCCGTGGGACATGGGGCAGCTCAGCTCGACGGCGACGACCGCGCAAAAGATCACCGACTGGATCAAGACGGCGCAGTTGCCAGTGCCTCTGGCCACCTGCCGATTGCTGCTGTCGCCCTCGGCTGCAGAACCCGCGCTGAACGGCGCCGCCGATGCAGCGACGCTCGACAACGTGCTCAGCGAAGCCGACGCCTGGCGGACCGATGCGAGCACCGATCCGGGCAACGTCGCCTTTTTTTATTTCGCTGGACACGGGATCCAGCGGAACAAGGATGACGCGGTGCTGTGCCTTCACGATTTCAGGCGCACGCCGGGGCCCGCGCTCATGCGTGCCGTCGACATTGCCACCATCAGGGCCGGTATGTCGCCGGCTCCGGCCAGGCCGAACATCGCGCGAACGCAGTTCTATTTCGTCGACGCCTGCCGCGTGCAGCCGACGCAGCTCGCCAAATTCGCGCCGATGGAGACCACCGCCGTGTTCGACAAGGATCTGGCCGGAGAGGACGACCGGACGTCGCCGGTTTTCTATTCCTCGATTTCCAACAAGGCGGCGCTGGCGATTCCCGCCGGACAAACGCTTTTCAGCCAGGCGCTGCTCGAGTGCCTGACGGGAGCGGGCGGCGATTCGCTCGGCGAGGATCCCGCAGGCAATCCACTCTGGGGTGTCCTCGTGTCGAGCCTGAATCGTGCGCTCGAGATGCGGATTGAGGCGTTGAATCGACAGCTCGGGGCGGACCAGACATACACGACGGGCGGTCAGTTCAAAGATGCGACGATCTGTCGGCTACTCACCGCGCCGATGGTTGACGTCCAGTTGTCGATCGATCCCGCCGCCGCATGCGCCGTCGGGAAGCTCGATGTGTTTGACGACGGCAATGTGGTCACGCTTTCCCAGGCGGCTCCGCTCCCACAGCCGATTCGACAGCGGCTGCCAGCCGGTCTTTACAACATCGTGCTTTCCTTCAATCCACCAGCGCCGTTTGTCACCAAGTCCAAAATCCAGGCGGCCAAAGCGCCGAACGCGAGCTGGAAAGTGAGGGTCGTGTAATGGCGCCGCTCAGCTTTTCTCTGGCATTCAAGACTGACGATCTGCGGAAAATCGACCTGCCGGTGGAGATCCGGAAGCCGAATTCCACGCTGGTGACCCGCGCACTCTCATCGCAGACGATCGAGTTAAAGCCGGGTAAGTACTACGGCACGGCGTTCCTGCCGGGCGGCCAACGTCTCCTGCAGTATTTCGAGATGACCGAGCAACCGATGGTCGTGACGCTCACTCCTGATCCGGACGACGAGTCCCAGAACGAGTGGGAAGAGACGTCGCACTACCTGCAAACGTCGCGGCCGAGCACCGCACCCTCAACCGAGCGCGCACCGCTCCCTCCAGGTCCGCCGGTCTTTGCGGCGATCGAGATGGACGTGCCGCCGGTACGACAGTCGATGCAAGCCTGGTTTCAGCTGTTTCAAGGCAACGCCGTCAGCGGCCCGCTGACCGACGTGCCTCTCGCGCCATACGCCATCCTCGATCAGTTCGAGCAGGGGCGCATCGTCCAGTTTCGGGTGCAGGCCACGAGCGCTCCGCTGATCGTTCAGCTCGGGCAACCGAAGTCGCCCGTGCGTAACATGGCGCTCCCAATCACGGCGTCCGGCGACGCGCTGCTGGTATTTACCCGCGCAAACGGGACGTGCAGGATGGAAGCGCACCTGCGCAACAACACTGCCGACCTGCTGCTTCGCTACTGCGCGCACGGAGCGGCGGCGCTCGGTCAGACCGCGCAGATGCTCGATGCCCAGCAACTGGTGAAGGGAAGCGCAAACGATCACGTTGCGGCGGCGGTGGCCGCAATTGCGCTGCTCGAATACGGCGAGCTGTCCTGGCTTCAGGAGTGGACCGCGGAGCTCGAGCAGAACTGTGCCTGGATGCCCGATGCCGCCGCGATCCGCGGTGAGCACCTTGCCCGGCGCGGAAAACATCTCGAGGCATCCCAGCACTTCTTTGAAGTGCCGTTGCGCGGCTTGCCGATGTTCACTGACGCGCTCGTCTTCACGATCGAGCGGCTGAAGTGGTACGCGTCGCTCAAGCCTGAACGCGCGGAGGGCATCGACGTCCAGCGGGCATCAGCGGCGCTGGCGCAGCTGCTGCCGTTCTCCGAGTCCGCCGAACACGACGGTCCGATGACCACCTATCGCGGCGCGGATCCTGCGCACCCGCTCGCGGTTTCGGCCGACGACATTCCGCCACCGGCGAACGCCACCAATCTCGCACAGTGGTTGGAGACCACCGCGCAGAACGCGGCATCCCCCGGCGTCTGATGCCGTGCGTGTCACCGGCCGGCTGCTCTTCGGCGACGACGCGGTTCCATTCTCCGGCGGCTCGGCGCACGTGACGCTGGAGGACACGACCTACGCGGACGCACCCGCGGTCGCCCTGGGTTCGTGGCACCGGGACGGGATCTCGTATCCGGCCGATGCCGACGGGCTCACATTCGAAATCGTTGTCGATGTGGATCAGTCGCAACGACGGCGTCGAACACTCCGCGCGTTGATTGACGTCGACGGCGACCACGCGCTGGGTCCGGGGGACTACCTGAACGTCGAGGCCGTTCCAGTTACCAGTGATGGCGGAGCATTCGATGTACGGATCAAGCGCTACAAACCGTAAGACGAGGTCCGGGACGCAGTCGCGGGCATGGGCCATCCCGCACCCACGCAAGATTGCGACGTGTCTCGCGACGGTCGCGATCGTCGTGGCGCAATCGACAACGCGTGGCATGCCGCAGGCGGGTCAGCGCGGCACTGCTGCGACCCCGCCGGCTGCTCAAGCGACTCCTGCAAATCCGCCGGGACCGTCACAACCGGGATCACAACCGGCGCAGACCCCGGCGCCGAGTGCCGCCGCCGGGGCGTTCAAAATCGCGGACCAGGGCACCCTGCGAGTCTCTCCCGGCGTGACGTCGGGATCGTTCTTTGTCAGCAGCGGCGCTATCAAAGGAGGAAGTGACGTCAAGCCTGAAGCGCTGGTCGACGCGGCGCGGCATCTCACCCTGAAGGACGGCGGGCCGCTCGCGCAGAACGTCTCGGCAATTACGATGACGTTCACGCCAGCGTACGTCACCGGCACGCCCGCGACGGGAATCCTGTGGAATGTGCCGTTCAACGCCTCCGTGCTGCCGTACCCGACGTCGCACATGCGCCGGGTGCTCATCAGCTTCCCGGGCCATCCGGATCTCGACACCTGGGCCGACTACACGCTCACCAACGTTCCGCCGTCGAGTGCGACGTTCGAGATCGTCGACTCAGGGCAGCCGTGGCTGGTGAGCTGGGATGAAGGTCCGGGACCGCCGACCTATTCCGTGCTTGCGAAGACCGAAGACCAGCCCATCGCCAATCTTCGACTGGTGCAGGCGACGCTGCGGGACTCGGCCGGAACCAGGCAGATTGACGGCACACGCGTTACGCTTCGTGATGTCGCGAGCGAGGGGAAGCCGATCAACCTGGGACCGCGCGAAGTTCGGCCGCTCATGATTCAGATGTCAGGACCGGGTCCCTCTGGTTCGTTTACCGGCACGCTGCGGTTTGCCGCTGATCACCTCACGCTGACCCGCGACGTGCAGCTGCAGGTGAAGGCCACCTCCAGGAGCGCAAAGGTGTGGGGGCTGATCTGGGTCTTCGCCGGGCTGATGGTGTCGTGGTTTCTGACCGCAGGACTGAAGCCGCGCCTCGCGCGCCTGCAGGCGCTCCGTCCAGTGGCGGCGATGCGCGCGGCCATCGAGTTGTTCGAACGGGAAGTCGATACCGTTACCAAGAAGTCGCCCCAACCGCCGCCTCCGATCTTGTCGTCGCTTGGCAGCGAAGCGGAGGAGCTTCGTCAGGGGCTCGACACCACGGTGCTGGAAGAGCTGGGCATGCTTCCGTCGCCGGCTCTCACCGATGAGCAGTCCGTCGCATCGGCCGCCAGCCTGCAGAAACGGCTGGACGAGACGAGCGGCCGGCTCGCCGTGCTGATGATAGTGCTTCGCGAAGGCGTTCGCCCGCTCTTGCGCGACCTCGAAACTGGCGCCGACCCGAACAGGGTTGCCACTGCGCTTTCGGACATTGAACGCGCGCTCCCGAGTCTGCGAACCGCCGAGGAAGCCCGGGCGAAGATTACCGCGGCGAGGCAGGCCGCGTTCAGGATCGCAGGCGACGTCGCACCGCGAGGGGCAGTCGCCGATAACGTTCAGACCATCGACTTCCGCATCGAGCAGACGAACAACGTCGTGTGGTTCATCTGGGCCTGTGTCTCCCTTGTTGTCGCAGCCGCGACGATTTTTCCCGATCCCGATTTCGGCGGAGCCTCCGACTTCGCGCTCAGCTTTCTCTGGGGCTTCGGGCTGACGAGTTTCGGCGCCAGCCTGCCATCGCTGACGACTGGAGCTATCGGCACGCATGTCGGGCTGTCGCTTCCAAAGACCGGCGGGTAGCCGTTCGTCGACGTTCCTTTTGTCGAGACGCGCCGCACCTGCGAGTGGCACTGCTTACTGCGGCAGCCCCGCGAGCGCTTTCTTGTCGATCTTGGCGACCACGTGCACCAGCGGATCGACAACCTCGGCGATCTGATACTGAATAGCGGTGCCGAGGACGACGGCGACTTCATTCGGCGTGAGCTTGTAGTCGTCGGCGAGCCATCGCGAGAGGTTCGTCGTCGCCTGCTGCAGCGCCTCCTGCACGGAGTTCGCGATGCCGGACGCCATGCGGAATTGCGCGTTCTCCGCACGCGGCTGCGTCACGTTCTTGTTCTTAATCAGTTCGACGGTGACCGAGAACTCCATCGAAGTCTCGAGCGCATCTCCGGTGAGCTCGCCATCACCCTGGGCGGCGTGACCGTCGCCGAGGAAGAGCAAGGCGCCCGGATGCATGACCGGCAAGTAGATGGTCGTCCCTTCACCGAGCTGGTTGAAGTCCATGTTGCCGCCCCATGCGCCGAGGTACCCGGACCGGAACGACATTTCTTGCGGCGGCGCTACGGCAATGCATCCCAGCATCGGCTTGAGCGGCACCGTGTAGTTCTTGAGGTGCTCGGACGGCTTCGTCAAACGAGCCACGCCGGCCACACGATCCAGTGTCCAGTCGCTCGAGAACTTCTCGTCGAACTTCAGACTCCGGTAATACCCCGGTCCGAGCGCGGATGGTACGATCTGATCGCCGGAGACGGCGGTGTCGCGCGTCAACCGCACGCGATTCAGCTTGACCACGAGCGTATCGCCGGGCCACGCGCCGTCGACGTAGAAAGGACCCGTCAGCGGGTTACCGCCGGGGGAACGCCGCGTGCCGGTCGCGTCGAAACCGCCCGCATCCACACTCCACGTCTCAATCGTGTCGCCAGGCGACACGTGCAGCACGGGTTCAAACTTCGACGAGAAATAGTTGTAGAACTTTGTCGGGATGAACTGGTGCGTGCGCGGCGTCCCGCTTGGCGCGACCGGCCGACGGGCGACGAAATCGAACGGGCCGTCCGTATCGGAACCTTCCGCGTGAATCTCTCCACTCTTGAGCGTCATCCGTATCGTGCCGTTCGGTGGGTCATCTCCTTCGCGAACGGTTCCGGCGCAGACGTTTGATTGCAGCTGACATTCGATCTTGGTGCCGGAGATCGTTCCGGTGACCTTCTCGCCGGTTTGTTCGAGGTGAACGAGCCCGTACTGTGTCGATCCAAGGAAGTGCACGGTGGCCTGCCAGTCGCCGGACAGGTCGGACTGTGCCAGCAGCGTCGCGGGCGCGAGCGTGATGACAAGAGCGGGCAGCAATCGACGCATAAGACCTCCTCGTCGTTTCCCGAATACACTCTAACGCAACTGGTACGCCGTGAGTTTCGACATCCCTCTCGCCATCGCGTCTTTTGGAATAGGCATTGTTGTCGGTCTCACCGGCATGGGGGGCGGCGCCCTGATGACCCCCGTGCTCGTGCTGTTCTTCAACGTGCTCCCACTCACGGCGGTGTCGTCCGACCTCGTTGCGAGTGCGGTCATGAAACCGGTGGGCTCGCTGGTGCATCTGCGGCGTGGCACCGTTCACCTGGGACTCGTCAAGTGGCTGTGCGTGGGATCGGTCCCGGCTGCGTTCGCGGGAGTGCTCGTCGCGCGCGCACTCGGCGACGGCCAACAGGTACAGTCTGTGATCCGCGCGGCGCTGGCGATCGCCTTACTGTGCTCGGCGGCCGGCCTGATGATCCGCGCCTACATCCGCCTCATCGAACACGCGCGCGTTCGCGACGGGCGCGCCGCCCCCCTTCCGCAGGGCCGCCCGCGGGTAGAGGTCCGGCCGTTTCCGGTCGTGCTCGTCGGCATTCTCGGCGGCCTGGTCGTCGGGATGACGTCGGTGGGATCCGGCTCGCTCATCATCATTGCGTTGATGGCGTTGTACCCCCGCCTGAAGGCAAGCGAACTCGTGGGCACGGATCTCGTGCAGGCGGTCCCACTGGTGGCGTCAGCCGCAGTGGGTCACATTCTGTTCGGCGACTTTCAGCTGGCGCTGACGACCTCGCTGCTGGTGGGAAGCATTCCGGGCGTGTGGCTGGGCGCCCATCTGTCGGCGCGCGCACCGGGCGGGCTCGTGCGCAGGGCGCTCGGGTTCGTGTTGCTGGCGAGCGCGCTCAAGCTGCTCGACGTATCGAACCGGCACACGGCAATGATCCTCGGGGGCGTGCTGATCTTCGCGCCGCTCCTGTGGATGGCAGTACGACGGCGCCACGGGTTCCCGGCGCTGGCGGCGCGCGGCGACAAGTATGAATAGACATGCGGCTTAGCGTGGCTTGAAGCCGTCCAGATGGAGACGCTTGTCCAGCTTGTCCCGAAGCACGCAATAGTTCGCCTCGATGAACTTCGGCAAAAGGTTCTCCTCGCTCTTGTGCACGTAATAGCGATTCAGGCCGTCGCTCATCGCAAAGATATAGCCGTTGTCGAGCAGGATCGGTTCCCACCTCTGGTAGGTAGGGGCTTCGGTCAGCGGCGTCGTCGACTCCGCCATGATGACGCGCGGCACGTATCGCTTGAAGTCAATGCTCGAGAACACCTGCTTCTCGAACCCTTCGACATCGACGTTCAGGAACGTGATTTCCGACTTACCTTTTGCGTCCGCGTCGAGCACCGCCGTGAGCGTGGTCACAGGGATCATGATTGTCGTGAATTCGTAACCCTTGGCCCGGTGTGATGCCGCGATTTTCGGATCCAGCGTAGAAAGGCCGGAGTTCTTGACGCCCTTGTAGAACGGCAGCTCGCCTGGCGTGTCCGAAATCGCCACGCCCTTGTTCGTGTCCTCGGGCCTCGACTTCTTGAGCTTTTCGACGAGCTCCGGAATCGGCTCGATGTTGATGCCGCGCCAGCCTGCCAGGTAGAAGTACTTGGTCACGCTACTGTCGTCAGGATCGTTGGCGCCGACATCGACGTAGAAACCGTGTTCGTAATCTTTGAACACGTAGCCAAGGACGTAGTCCTCGTAGTACTGAGAGTAGTACGTGGGTCCATTGCCAAAGGCGCCGCGCGGAGGGCACTGGATCGTGATCGTCGATTGGTTGGCGGTCGCCGATACTGGTGCCGCCTTGTCTGCCGGCTTCGCCGGTGTCCCGCATCGCGCCAGCAGTGCGCTCGTCGCCATCACAAAGATCGCGACACAAGCTCTCGTTCGACGGATGCGAATCGACTCGATGCGAACGCGATTCGTCTCGGTGAGCGGCGCGATCCGGGGCGGGATGTGCATAGGCGGACAGGAGTGTATCCTGAATATCCGAACAGCACCGCTTCTTGAAACTTGACCGCGCGGGCGGTAGAGAACCATCCTGATGGGCCATGCTGCCGGTGCAACGTGAACTGGCGTCGCTGAAGTTCATCGACGGCCTGTCTGCTCATCTGAAAGAGGTCCGGGAGCCGCACAAGGCGCTGCGGCACGCCCTGCGCGATACTCGCGAGTTCTTCCGCGCGACGCACGGCTGCATCGCCACCTTGCGTGCCGGCCGATCCGAAGCCGACCTGCTGTTCGCGTTGCCGAAGCGCGCGGGGTGGGATCTACGCGTGCTGACCCGGTACATCCGCCATACCCATCCGCCGGTTCAGCGGGACATGTTGATCGGGTCAGTGCGCCGGCGAGGCGGCGCGTGGGGGGCGATTGCGCTGCTCGCTCCGGACCGCGACTTCGATCGAGAGGATCGGCGGCTGATCGCGCGCATCGCCTCGGTGCTGTCGGCTGCGGTTCATCGGATCGATCGCGATCGACTTCTCGGGGTGCGCGATCGGATCGACCGGAAGATCATGGAACAGATCCACCCGAAGGATCTCTTCTACCAGATCATGGATGGCATCCGATCGTTGACCCTCTACGATCACTCATCGGCGCTTCTCATCCGGGAGGAGGGCGAGAACTCGTTGCGTCTCGTGGCTGAACAGATCGCGTGGACCAAGGCCAAGAGCGAACGGATCGGACTGCGGATCCCGATTACCGCGGACGCGACCGCGCTGCTGCAATCAGAACGCGTGTACGGCTTCGATCGGCACGGCGACAGGTGGCGGGAATGGAAGGGGCAGCCGGCCGGCGTGCTGGCGGAACTGCTCGACTACAACCGTGGTCCAGGCGGCGAAGGCGAGCACTTTCGCGAAGGCTCGATGTTATGCGCGCCGCTGGTGACGCGGGACAGCCTCGTCGGCGTCCTGAAGATCGCGTCGCGGCACCCGGAACAGCTCAAACCTTTCGACGCGGAACTGGTGGAACACTTCCGGTCGCAGGCCGCGATCGCGATCCAGAATCTGCATCGTACCGAGTCGCTGCGGGCCCGGGTCCTGACGGCCGAGCGCAAGAACGCGATGGCCGACCTGGCGCGCAGCGTTTCGCATGACCTGAACAACGCCCTCGGATCGATGCTGCCCCTGATCCAGCAGATGCAGGTCGATGTTCGCGGCGGCACGCTCGCGTCGAGCGTGTTCGCCGAAGATCTCGAGCAGGTGCAGAAGTCGCTCCAGGTGTGCCGTCGGATCTTTGGCGGCATGCTGACGTTTTCGCGAAACGCGGCGCGGCGCGGCGGCTACGGACACGTGCGGCGCGCGATCGACACGGCATCCGCAATCCTGAAGTACGGCATGAGCCGGAGCGCCATCGATCTGCAGGTCCACGTGCCGGACGACATTCCGGAAGTGGCCTGCAGCCAGAGCGACCTCGAACAGGTGTTGCTCAACCTGCTCACCAACGCGCGCGAGGCGACCCCGCTGGGCGGCCGAATCACGGTAACCGCGCGCCCGGTCGATCAGCTCGTCGAGATTTCGATTGCCGACAGCGGATGCGGCATTCCGGCAGAGAATCTTTCACGCGTGCTCGAGCCGTTCTTCACGACGAAGGAGAACGGCAGCGGGCTTGGTCTCTCAATCTGCCGGTCGGTCCTCTGGGAGGTCGACGGCACCCTGACGATTCAGAGCCACCCGGACAGCGGCACCGCCGTCCGCGTGCTCGTCCCTGCGGCTCTGGCGCCGTCCTCTTCGTCATGACCGCCAGATCGGCGCGCATTCTCGTAGTGGACGACGAACCGGGAATGCTGCGCGCGGTCGAGCGCGTTCTCAGCAGCGACCATCACGTCATCGGCACACGCCTGTCCCGCGCCGCACTGTCGATTGCCGACGAGTTCCAGCCGGATCTTGCGATTGTCGACATCCGCATGCCTGATCTCGACGGCTTCGAGTTGATGGCGCAGCTGAAGGCGCGCTTTCCCGCGCTCGACGTCATTCTGATGACCGGCAGCGTGGACGATCTCGACGAGAAGCTGGTGCGGGCGATTCGGAGCGCCGCGTTCTACTTCATCCAGAAGCCGTTCGATCGCGAGGTCCTCCGAACGCTCGTCGAACGCTGCATCGAGCTCCGCTGGCGTCGCGAGGACCATCGTCAGAACCTGAAAAGGCTCGAAACGGAGATGGCGGAAGCGCTCGCGTTCCAACAAAGCCTGTTACCGGCACGGGAGCGGCTCGTGAATGGCATCGCGGTCTGTTGCCGATGGGCTCCATGTTCCGGACTCGGCGGGGACCTGTTTGACTATGCCACTGCCGCTGGAGGCAGGACCGCACTGCTCATGGCGGACGTGTCCGGCCACGGCGTGTCGGCGGCCATGCTCACGGGCATCGTGAAGAGCGCGTTCTACGCGTCGCACGTCGACGGCTTCGATCCTGTTTCGGTCGTCGAGCGTGTGTCGATGGGACTGGCGGCCTTCAGCGCGGATCGATTCGTCACGCTGATTGCTGCCCTGGTCTCTCCTGGCCAACTGCGATACGTCAATGCCGGGCATCCACCGATCCTCCTCTGGGGACGCGCGCGTGAGGCGGAATGGCTGCCGAGCACCGGTCCTCTGGTGTCGCCAGCGCTCGTGGGCATCAGGTGGGACGCATCGGTGATCCCGATGAACGCGGGTGATCATCTCCTGCTGTACACGGATGGCGTCTGGGAGCCGCTGGCGAACGAGGATGGGCGCGCCGAGGAGCGCTTCACACACGCGATCAAGCGAGTTCCTGAGGGCGGTGCCGCTCTCCTCGATACGATTCTCGCCGACGTCCATCGCGCGCTGGCGGGCCAGCTGCAGCCCGACGACCTGACGCTCCTGACGGCGGCGGTCGTCGAGTGAAGCATTCACTCGCGCAGCGGTGAAGCCTGGTGCGTCCTCGGGAGGAAATGGTGAGCGACCCGGCCATTACGTATGCAAGCTACCTGAAAATCGACGACTTGCTGACGCTGCAGCAGCCGCGCTCCGC
>Ga0070683_100000886_pt1 | contig 22228 bp, 17 predicted proteins | sample KBSC713LmetaG_FD_64662 | JGI IMG/M metagenome (GOLD analysis project Ga0070683, IMG submission 64662) | Corn rhizosphere microbial communities from Kellogg Biological Station, Michigan, USA - KBS C7.1-3L metaG | ecosystem: Host-associated > Plants > Roots > Rhizosphere ... | reverse complement strand
CCCAAGTTCGCGACCATACAGCTCACGGCATTTCTTGCAGTCGTCAGCTATGCGCTTCAGATGAGTATGGAAAATGCGTTCGTGTATGTATACGTTTCCGCCCCATTGGGTCTGCTTGTTGGCTCAGCGCTCGGAATTCATCGCGTAACAAGCGCTCGTTGGAATCAGCAGGTCAGCGTTGGGAAGCCGGATTCGTTTTCCAGTATGCCGGCACACGCTTGAGAGTGGCAGTCAACTATGCCCGCATTACGAGTTGCGCTGCTCACTAACTTCATCCCTCCGTACCGCGTTCCTTTATACGAGGAAATTCAGCGGCGATGCTCCGAGTTTCGGATCTTCGTGTCCGCCACGACGGAATCGAATCGGGAATGGATACCTGAGTGGAGTAGTCTTCCGGTAAAACTTCAGCGCAGCATTGCTCTGCGTGGGCTCTGGCGGCACCCGAATCGATTCTCAGAGCCGCTGACGTTGCACGTTCCATACGACACGATTCCGCAGCTGATTCGTTTTCGCCCGGATGTGGTGATCTCGGCCGAACTGGGAATGCGAACCGCTCAAGCGGCGGCATACCGCCAGCTCAATACGAAGTCCAAGCTGGTAATCTGGGCGACGCTCTCGGACACCACGGAACAAGGTCGCGGTGTCCTACGCCGCTGGCTGAGGCCGAAGATCTTGAGACATGCCGACTCCGTAATCATCAACGGTGCGGGGGGAGTTCGATATCTTCGCCAGCTGGGTGTCGATCCCGCAAGCATGTTTCGAGCTCCCTATACAACGGATCTCGCTCCCTTTCTTTCCCTGCCGACAGAACGGCCGGATCCGGTAAGACACCGGCTCCTCTATTCAGGGTCACTGACCCATCGAAAAGGGCTGCTCCTCTTTTTACCCGTGCTGTCGGAATGGGCGCTGAAGAATCCGGAGCGCCAGGTTGAGCTGGTTGTGGCTGGGCACGGTCCCCTTTTCCCGGAGATGTCCTGTTTCCGCGCGCCCGACAACCTAAAGTTGAAGCTCGTCGGACCGGTTCCCTACATCCAGGTACCGGACATTTATCGGGACGGAGGTATTCTCGTCTTTCCAACGCTGGCTGATGAGTGGGGCATGGTGGTCACAGAGGCAATGGCCGCGGGCGTTCCGGTTCTCGGCAGCCTTTATAGCCAAGCCGTAGAGGAGCTCGTAATCGACGGGAGGAATGGTTGGACATTTCGCCCCGATCGGCCAGCGGAAATGTTTGCGGCGCTAGGCCGTGCCTTGAATACTCCGAGGGAAACAGTGAATCAAATGGCGGTGCACGCGCGGGCCACCGCCCGCGAGACCACGCCGTCCACGGTCGCTGAAAGTGTTTGTTCGGCGATGGAATACGCCAGGAGGGTCGCATGCTGACGGAATCCCTGCGGTTCTCTCGTAAGGTCGGTGCGCTGTTGCGAGATCGGCGTGACGGCAGTGCCAGGGTCCGCCACAAATTGGAAACCTGGGTTGATCGATTTACCGCAGCAGGTGTATTGCCGGCGGTTGGTTCCGCGTCTGAACTTGATCGCGTGGTTACCCAGTTCACCGATCGCGCGGAACCCGTGGGCAGCTCGCTCACTTCCTCCCTGGAAGCCCGGATCGAGAAAAGTCGGCTTCACCTGTCGAGGGGACCTTTTCCGGTTGATGGACTACACAACGGAACGGTGACTCTCGGTCGTCTGTGCTATTTGCTCTGTCGTCAATTAAAGCCCCGGCTGGTGGTGGAAACCGGAGTCGCTTACGGTGTTACCTCCGCATACATTCTTCAGGCTTTTGCAGACAACGGATACGGCGAGTTGAGTAGCATCGACCTGCCACCGCTGGCTGACGACGCGAAGAGCTACGTCGGTTACTTCATTCCACAGGAACTTCGGGGCCGATGGAAACTGCACCTGGGACCTGCCAGCCGGCTCCTCCCGAGTGTGCTCCATGAGACAGGCGAAATCGACCTCTTCGTGCACGATAGCTTGCACACGTATGCCCACATGAAATGGGAGTTTGAGACGGCGCTACGCAGTTTGCGGCCCGGGGGCGTGATCATCGCGGACGATATCGAAGGAAACCGCGCGTTTGAGGGGATCACGCGCCATCCGGCGGTTGCCTCGTGGTTCGCCATCCGGCAGGAAGGTAAAGATGCCATCTGCGGCGCCCTTAGAACTCGCTCCTAGGGATCAGGCGGCCGCCCGCCGGGACCTGTGCTCGATCTTGAGCGTGCACAACTACTATCGCCAAGCCGGTGGCGAGGATCGCGTGTTTGAAAATGAAGCAGCGCTGTTGGAGCGAAACGGCCATACAGTGGTCCGGCACGAGGATCATAACGATCGTATTCGCACGGGAGCGATCTCCGCGGCTCGCGATGCTGTCTGGAGTCCCGACACGTTTCGACGGCTGAAATCCTTGGCGCGAGCGAGTGCGATTGACGTCGCTCACTTCCACAACACGTTTCCGCTGGTCTCCCCTTCGGCATACTATGCGGCGCAGCGAGCAGGCATTCCGGTTGTGCAAACGCTCCACAATTTCCGCCTGATTTGTGCGGGGGGGACACTGAGCCGGGATGGCTCAGTTTGTGAGTCGTGCCTCGAACGGAAGTCGCTGCTCCCGGGACTTGCGCATGCCTGCTACCGCAACAGCACGGCGGCAACGGTTGCGCTCAGCGCGATGCTGTTCGCGCATCGTGCCGCCGGCACGTATCTCAACCAAGTGGACGTCTATATTGCGCCGGGAGAGTTTGCGCGCCGTAAGTTCATTGCGGGCGGGCTACCCGCGGACCGCATCGTCGTGAAGCCTAACTTTGTCGCGCCGGACCCGGGAATCGGAGAGGGCCGCGGAGGATATGCGTTGTTCGTGGGCCGGCTCGCAAAAGAGAAGGGCATCGATTCCTTGACGGCGGCGTGGCGGACTCTCGGCGAGATTCCGCTTCAAGTGGCTGGAGATGGTCCGCTCAACGAGACGGAATGGCCTGACGGCGTAACGTGGCTCGGGAATCAGCCTCGCGAGCGCGTGATGGAGCTGATGCAGGACGCCCGGGTGCTCGTGTTTCCCTCGACGTGGTACGAATGCGCTCCGATGACGATTGTCGAGGCGTTTGCCTGCGGGCTGCCGGTGATCGCATCCAACCTGGGATCGATCCCGGAGTTCGTTACCCACGGCAAGACCGGCCTCCTCTTTAAGCCTGGCGATTCCGAAGACCTGGCCCGGCAAGTCCGCTGGGCGTTCGATCATCCGGAGGAACTGCGTGCGATGCGGGCGAACGCTCGCCGCGAGTACGAGGAGAAGTATACAGCTGAGCGCAATTACAAGATCCTGATCGCCATCTACGAAATGGCGATCGAAAATTCCCGGCGGAGGCAGCGTGAGGCTTCCTGAACACCGCGCGATCCTTCGCGTCCGGATCGATGCGACCTCCTACGCCGACGCGACCGAACGCGTGCTGGACTGGGCACGGCGAGGCGAATCGCGCTACGTCTGCTGCGCTGCGGTCAACAACATCATGGAAGCGCGTAAGTCGGCGGATTACCGGACCGTCATGGATCAGGCCGACCTGGTGACCAGCGACGGCATGCCTCTGGTGTGGATGCTGCGCTGGCTCGGGGCACATCCGGCTACTCGCGTGTACGGGCCGGATCTGACGAATACACTGCTCGAAGCCGCGGGTGACGCGGGCATCCCCGTGGGATTTTACGGGGGCACGCAGGCGGTGCTGGATCGCTTGGTGAGCGTCGCCAAGCGGCGGTATCCGCGGCTGGAAGTGGCGTATGCCGAGGCTCCGCCGTTCCGCGAGGCGACTCCGGAAGAAGACCGGCGGACGATGCGTGCGATCGAGGATGCGGGTGTGCGGATCCTCTTTATCGGGCTCGGAAGCCCCAAGCAAGACCGCTGGATGCACGCGCACAAAGACCGCGTGCGGGGGGTGATGCTGGGGGTCGGCGCGGCGTTCGATTTTCTCGCTGGTGCGAAACCGCAGGCGCCCGGGTGGATGCAGGCGAGCGGGCTCGAATGGATGTTTCGGCTGGCGTCGGAGCCGCGGCGCTTGTGGCGGCGGTACCTGACGCAGAATCCGAAATTCGTGGTGCTGGCTGCCACGCAATTGCTGCTGAGACTGAAATCTCCGTTGCCGGCTGAAGCCCGGTCCACTGAAAGCACATGAGTACCGCGGCGAGACCGGCGCTGGCAATACAATCCGTGCCGGCGGCGCGATGGGCGCCGTGGGCCATCCTGTGCGCGGATGTGCTGGCGATCGAAATCGCGTTCCTGCTCGGCTTGGGTTTGCGGCGGCTGGTCGCGCCCTGGTTCCCGAACGGGGTTGGTCCGGACCAATACATGGGTGTGGCGGCGGGTATTCTGCTGCTGCCGATGGTCCACTACCAGCTGGGACTGTATCCGGGCTATATGCTGGGACCCGTCGAGCGGCTGCGGCGCCGGATGCTCGCGACGCTGGCGGTGTTCGGCGGGCTGGTGGCGTGGGACTATCTGGTGTCCCGGGGCGTGTTTTCGCGCGGAGTACTTCTGGCCACGCTGCTGTTCGTGCTGGTGCTGACGCCGCTGGCGGAGACGGGTGCGCGCGCGTTCCTGATCAGGCGCGGGCGATGGGGCATTCCCGTGGTGATGCTGGGCGCGGGTGATACCGGCCGCGCGGTGGCGCGCACGCTGCTTCGCGAGCCGCAACTCGGGCTCAAGCCGATCGCGTTTCTGGATAATCGCGCGGCGCTGTGGAATACGGCGGCGGAGGGGATCCCGGTGATCGGCCCGCTGGGGCTCGCGCCGGATTTGGAGCGCCATGCGGAGGCGGCGATCGTGTCGCTGGCGGATCTGGATCGCCGAGATGCCCAGGCGGACATCCGGCGGCTGCTGCACGAACTGAATTTTCCGCGGCTGCTGGTGATTCCGGATCTGGCCGGGGTCGCGAGCCTGTGGGTGAATGCCCGCGATCTGGGCGGATCGCTGGGGTTCGAGATCAAGAAAAATTTGTTGCCGCGGCGGAATCGCGTGCTGAAACACGTGATGGATCTGGCTATCGCGGCGCCACTTTTCGTGCTGAGCCTGCCGGTGATGTTCGTGGCTGCGCTGTGGATTTATGCATCGAGCCGAGGTCCGGTGTTCTACCGGCAGATGCGCGAGGGCATGAACGGCCGCCGCATCGCCGTGTGGAAACTGCGGACGATGTATCTGGATGGCGACAGGATGCTGGAGGAATGGCTCGGGGAGCATCCCGAAGATCGGGAGCAGTGGCGCCGTTATTTCAAGCTGCGGCATGATCCGAGAGTGCTGCCGGTGATCGGAACACTGCTGCGGCGGACGAGTCTGGATGAACTTCCCCAACTGTGGAGCGTTCTGCGGGGGGAAATGAGTCTGGTGGGTCCGCGTCCACTGCCGGATTACCATCTCCAGGAGTTCGACGATGAGTTTCGCACGCTGCGCACGCGTGTCCTGCCGGGGTTAACCGGATTGTGGCAGATTTCGGCGCGCAGCGATGGCGACGTGACCGTGCAGGAAGCGCTGGACACCTATTACATAAGGAACTGGTCACCGTGGCTGGATTTGTATATACTAGCCCGGACGGTGACGGCAGTTCTGCTGGCGCGCGGCGCGTATTAAAGAGTGAAACGCTGCGAGGCCCGCCGTATCTTGAGACTGGGCGTCCATCCGAACGAGAGAAACTATGCGCAGCCCTGCACGATTGGCGGGTCAGGAAACAGACTATGGGACGGAGGATTTCGATCCGGCCCCTCAAGTGGAACGCCGTACTAGGCTCCGGTTCCCGTTCGAACTACGTGTTCGCTTCCGGTCCGTGGGGGAAGCGTGTCCGGTCGCGGGTGCAGGCTGGGTGCGGAATATCAGCAGCGGCGGCGTGCTGGTCATGCATCAGCATGAAGTAAACGCCGGGACAACGCTCGAATTGCACATCGACTGGCCCACACGGTTAGACGGGCGAATTCCACTGCAGCTGGTTGCCGTGGGGACCGTGGTGCGCACAGAGCTATTCAAGTTTGCCGTAGGGTTGGAGCGATACCACTTCCGGATCGCCGGGAAGCAGGACGTGCCATCCGACGAATCTTTCAGCGCGGGCGCCTGATATCCGTCGCTTTCAACATTCCTCAGGCTCGCCGGGCAGCCAGCCGGACGTCTTCGCGTCCGGTTCGTTGCCCGGATTGTCGCCCGGATTTACGGGCACGCCTTGGCGGATGTGCGGACCGTCCTGGTCCGTCCAAGTGACCAGATAGCAGTTGGGGCAAAGCTGCAATTCCTGAACAGCCAGGCCTTCGGCGCCCATCTCGATGGACTCCGTCTCCACGCCACATTTCGGACAGCGGCGTTCTCCGACAGTGAGATTAAGAGGTGAAGGCACGGGATCGTAATTGTTCGGCGGCATGAAACCAATCCTCTTCCGGCGATCCTTCCGGACAACCTCTAGCTTGCCACAGTTGATACGCAAGGGCGGCAATTTCGTCATGCCCGAATGGGGCGACACCATGTCCAGCCGCCGGGGTCGGCGGATGCCCGATTCCGTCGTGCAAGTTCGCCGCGGCCTGCCGTGAAAGTTCCGACCCGCTAAGGTGGTCCTGTTTGCCGTGTTGTTCGGCGACGGCATGAGCGTGCGCCGGCACATTGTGCAGTTCGGCTGCCCGGCGGCGATTGTCGTTATGGGATTCCGGATCATGTCGAGAATTCATAATCACGCAAATACAGTGCACGAATCAGACCATTCCCAAAGCCCGACGGATTGGCAGGACACTTGCAGCGAGGACGTTTATGAAAAAGCCACAGGACGAAGGCCGCCGAACGTACAGCACCCCCCTTCCTACCAGACAGCAAGGGCTGGGTCCGGGATCCGCCGGTCAATCGGGAGATACGCAGGGATTGTCGGGCGACGCCGAGGCCGGGTCGGAGAGCGTCCTGGAACTGATCGAAGAAGGGCAATCCTTCGAGGCCGAAGTGATCAGCGGCGTGGAGAACGCCCCCGACCCGGACGTGTCGGAAGTTAACACGAAAGAAGTCCCAGAGGATGACGTGCCTCCCGAGTATCTGGGGAAGGAATCGGACTGAATCAGGCGCCCGCGAGAAAGCCCGGCCGCGCGCCCAGTTCCGCAGCCGCGCGGATTCGCTCATCTGACCTTCGCGATTCGACCCAATCGTAACGTCCGGGAACTGACCCCCACTAACCGTCGTTGGTCACGTGACCATATTTGGTTACCAGCGTCGGTGTCTTTCAGCTCCTCCAAGCGACCTATTTGGCTATTTGGCGCGTAGTTGCGCTGAAAAGCGTCATCCAGCCACGTTCGGCCCTCCCGATGCCTTATGCAGGAGCTGACGGTGGCTGAACGTGGACCCGAATTTGGACCGGCCTGCCACCTTATCGAACTGAGTGTAATAACCATGACAAAAAATGAGCTTAATGGATTTCGACGGACGCTAGAGAATAAGCTGCTCGAGGTAGGGAGTGCCAACCGCGAGGCTCTGGTGATCGAGACGACCTCGGATGAACTGGATCGCGTGCAGAACGCCAACGATCGCGATTATGCCATGGGCAGCCTCGAGCGCAACTCCAGCCGGCTGGTCGAAGTACGGGACGCGCTGCGCCGTATCCGTTCGGGGGAGTTCGGCATCTGTGCGAGCTGCGAAGCGAGCATCCATCTGAAGCGTCTTGCGGCAGTTCCATGGGCCTCGCTCTGTATCGCCTGCCAAGAAGTGGCGGATCGCGAAAAAGTCGCAGACCGTAGCGAGGTCGACATCGCGGCTTAATTTAGCCCGACTGGAGGATCGCTTCCAGACTCGCCCGATGGTAGAATCTCGAAATCATTCCGTCAAAACGCCGAAAGCATTCGCGGGCATGATTCAGCCCAACCAGCCACGCGGCTCCTCCGGTATCCGGACCGCAGCAATTCTGATCGCGGTGATTGCCGTGGTGTACCTGGCTCGCGACATCCTTATTCCTCTGGCTTTCGCAATCACGCTAGCCCTGGTCCTGACACCCGCTGTGAATTGGCTACAGAAAGTGCTTCTGGGCCGCGTCACTGCGGTGGCGCTGGTGATGATCGTCACGATGATGGCTACTGGCGGAGTAGCCTGGGTGATCTTCGATCAGCTGGTGGGGGTCGCGAACGAGCTGCCCCGCTATCGGCAAAATATCCATAACAAGCTAGAAGCCATGCGCGCACCGGGCCAAGGGGCGGTAGGGCAGGCGACCAAGAGCATTAAAGAACTCGCCACCGAAGTGATGAGCGCGGAGACTCCCGCTGCGCCGGTTCCGACCGATCGTCCCGGCCGTCCTCAGCCCGTGCGGATTGTCGAGCAACCCACGAACGAATTAGCGCGTTTGCGCGATCTGGCCCAACCCTTCCTGGTGCCCCTAGGCGAGTTCGTCATGGTCCTGATTTTCACCGTGTTCCTGCTGATCAATCAGAAAGACCTGCACAATCGACTCTTCCGCCTGGTCGGACTGGGTCAATTGAACGTGATGACGCAGGCGTTGGAGGACGCCACGCAGCGAGTGAGCCGTTATCTTCTGATGCAGCTCCTGGTGAATGTGGGCTTCGGCGTTCTCTGTGGATTCGGCTTGTACCTTATCGGCGTCCCGTATGCGGCTCTGTGGGGGAGTGTGGCAGGCATCTTGCGAATCGTGCCGTATGTCGGCGCGTTCGTGTCGGGCTTGCTGCCGTTTACGCTCGCGCTTGCGGTGTTCGATAACTGGATGCACCCAGTGATGGTGCTGGTGTTGTTCGCCGTCCTGGAACTCGTCACCAGCAACTTCGTCGAACCGTGGCTCTATGGAATACACACGGGAATCTCTGCCTTGGCTCTACTGCTGACGACGGTATTCTGGACGGTTTTGTGGGGACCCGCGGGCCTCATCCTGTCCACCCCGCTCACGGTCTGCGTCGTGGTGCTGGGCCGCTATGTGCCGGAGTTCTCGTTTCTGCACGTCCTGTTGGGCGATGAAGACGTGCTGGTGCCGGAAGCGCACTTCTATCAGCGATTGCTGGCGATGGACGACCGGGAGGCGCGAACGGCGGCCAGCCTGTATCTAAGCGAACATTCCCTAGCGGAACTGTACGATGCGGTGATCATACCGGCGCTGACGATGGCCGAACAGGATCGCCACAAAGGGGCGCTGGACCGTACTCGGGAAGAATTCATGTTCATGAGCATCAAGGAAATGGTGGTGGAGTTTTCCGAGCAGGCGTTGAGAGCCGATTCGTTGCTGGCAGACGGCGCGGCGGACGGGAATCTGCCGGAACCTCCAACCGGCCGGGTCCTATGCATTCCCGCCAACGATGAAGCGGACGAAATTACAGCGGCGATGCTGGCGCAGCTTCTGGAACAAGCCGGGTATGCCGCGATCTCGTTCTCAGTGGACGCGATTCTGCAAAACGCCGTCGGATTCATGCAACCCGCGGACAATGACATCTTCTGTATCTCGGCCCTGCCTCCGTTTGCGTTTGCCCGAGCCAGAACCCTTAGCCGCGAACTCCAGATGCGATATCCGCGATCCAAGGTGATCGTCGGGGTGTGGGGATTCTCCGGAGATTGCGAGCGCGCCATACAGCGTTTCCAACCTTCGCGTCCCACCAAGCTGGTGACCAGTCTGACCGCTGCCGTCCAGTTCGTCGGCCACGGGGATTCCGCGATAAGTAAGGAAAGCGTGCAGCTGCGGCAGCTTCCTTCGAATCCTTAGGGAGCAACTAACGGGCCGCGGCCGATGCTACAAGTCCCGGGCTTCCTGCAAATCCAGGTCGCGCTCGAGACCGCGAAGCACCTGATCGTTGATGCGGCCTTCGTGGCGAAGCCGCAGCAGGGTCCGCCGTTGCACACCGAGCAATTCGTGCGAAAGCGTCCGGTGCTTATGATAATGCAGCGGCGGCTGCGGGGCCGCTGCTTCATCCGATACAGTGTCTAGCGCGTCGAGTTGCGCTCGATAGTGCTGCGCGAGGTCGTCATACACGCCGCGATATTCGGCACCATCGTGGCCGCGCGCTTGTTCGAGATGGGCGATAGCGGCCTGGATAGCGATCCGATGCGCTTCTTGCTCCTCGCAATCGGGTCCCATTCCGCCTGCTAGTCCGAGGGCGCGGATCAACGGCGCGAGGCTTAATCCCTGCACAACCAATGTCGATACGACCACACTGAACGCCAGAAACACCACCAGATTTCTTTGAGGAAAGGGTGTCCCATCCGGTAGCGAATCGGGTAGCGCCATGGCCGCCGCCAGTGTGACGACGCCGCGCATGCCGCTCCATCCGAACACGAGTAATTCCTTTCCCGAGGGGCGCTGCTCGGTTTGATGGAGGAGTCGGCGGCGAATGAAATACGAGAAGCGCCCGCCTGAAATAACCCACAACAGGCGCAACAAGATCACCAGGGCGCTGCACAGCGCCCCGTCAATGATAAGGCGGGGCAGGCTCACGCCCGCGAGGCCGCGGACAATCCCCGCCATCTGCAGGCCGATGAGTACGAAGACCACGCCGTTCAGGATGAAAACGATCGCGCTCCATACCGAGTACACCTGCAGGCGAACCGCCGGCGAAAAGATCTCGGCGCTCTTGCGGCTCAAGATCAGCCCGCTCGCAACGACAGCCAAAATGCCCGAGGCATGGATCGCTTCGGCGCCCAGATACGCGGCGTAGGGCACCATCAGGGAGATCGCGATTTCGATGGGGCCATCGTCGATCCAACGCTCGATCCAGGCGACGGCGAATGCGACGATGGCGCCGGCGCCGAGTCCGGCCGCCACCAGATAGGCGAAGCGCATCAGACCCGCGCCCAGAGTGGGGGTGGTGCCTTCGAAGACTAGCGCGATGCCGAATTCGAGCGCCAGCAATCCAGTTGCGTCGTTGACCAGACTCTCGCCTTCGAGCAGATCGACGATCCGCCGCGGCAGGCCAACCGACGACGCGATGGCCGTGGCCGCAACTGCATCGGTGGGCGCGACAACCGCTCCAAGGATGACGCCGATCCGCCAATCGAATCCGGGGAACAGCCACCCGCATGCGAGCGCGATCCCTGCGATCGTAAAGCCAACCAGGCCGCAGGCGACGGATATGATGCTGACCAGATTGTGACGAAATTCGCGCCAGGACGTCAGCCATGCGGCGGCGTACAAAAGCGGCGGCAGCACTACCGTAAAAATAAGTTCAGGATTCAGCGGAATGTGCGGCGTGCCGGGGATTGTACTGAGCACCAGGCCGGCGATCACCAGGACGATGGGATAGGGCGTCTGAAGCTTTCGCGCGAGCAGCGCGAAAACCACGACGAACAGCAGCAAAATGAGGAATACGCCGCCTGCCGGATCCACTGTAGCCATTACAACACTCAAAGGGCGGCCCGCTATAATGCCCAAGTGGAACCTTCGGGTAACCAAACGGCCACGCAACGCATGCAGTGCATGGAAGTGTGGGGCGGGAGCCAGCTCACGTCCGCCGGTGTGGAATTCGGGGGACTGGACGCTTGGGTTTATAGCAAGCCTTACGGTCAGGCGAAAGCCGGCGGAGACGTCTACTACGCGTCGAGCTGCGCCACGGGGCGCATCAGCCGCCTGTTGCTTGCGGATGTATCGGGACATGGAAACGCCGTCGCTGCGACCGCAGCCGACTTGCGAACGCTCATGCGGCGTTTCGTCAACCGCCTGGATCAGACAGAATTCGTGCGGCTGCTCAATCAGCAGTTCATGGAGCTGTCGGAGGGTGGAACGTTCGCGACGGCGATTGTCAGCACGTTCTTCGCGCCCAGCAGACGTTTGACCGTCTGCAACGCGGGTCATCCGCGGCCGCTGATGTATCACGCAGCGCAGCGGCGCTGGGATTTTCTGGGGCATCACTCGCTGGACGCGTCCGTCAAGTCTACGCCCAGCAATATTCCGCTTGGAATGATCGACGTCTCAGACTACGAGCAATTCGATGTGGAACTCGAGCCCGGCGATTGTGTGGTCAGCTACACGGATGCATTGATTGAATCCCGCGATGCCGACGGCAAGGATCTGGGTGAGGCGGGCGTGCTGCGGATCATGCGGCACCTCGGCGATGTCGAGCCGCGTCTTTTGATTGAGGCTTTACTGAAGGAGATCGCGGAGAGACATCCCGAGAATTTGACGGAAGATGACGTGACCGTGCTGGTGGTACGGGTCAACGGTCGGCCGCCGCATCATCCGTTTCGTGCCAGGGTGGGCGCGGCTGTGCGGTTGATTCGTTCCATGATCGCGGCGATCAATCCGAAAGCAGAGCGTCCCCCGTTGCCGGACGCGAATCTGGCGAATATCGGCGGTGCGATCATCCCGGCGCTGGGAAAACGCTGGCGCGCCAAGAAAGTTTAAGAAGCTGCGGCCGCCATCCGGAGGTCTTTAAGCGCGCGGCGCTGGACTTTGCCAGTGGCACCCTTCGGCAACACCGGAAGAAACAGGATCTGCTCTGGACACTTATATTCGGCTAGATGTTGCTTCGCAAAGGCGATCAGTTCCTCAGGCGTCGCGGTGTGGCCCGGGCGCAGAGCGACGTAGGCAAGGACCACTTCTCCCCAGTATTCGTCGGGCTCGCCGATTACGCCGGCCTCGCCGACGGCGGGGTGCTTGTACAGGGTCTCCTCCACTTCCTGCGGAGCTATGTTGGACCCGCCGCGCACGATGATCTCCTTCTTGCGGCCTCGGAACCAGACGAAGCCATCGGGATCGATCTCGACCAGATCGCCGGTCTTGAGCCAGCCATCTTCGAACGGCGGATGTCCCCAATAGCCCGTGGCGATGCCGGAGCCGCGCATCCATAGCTCGCCATCGACAGCTTGAATCTCGACGTCGCCTACCGGACGTCCCATGCTACCCGGACGATTGTTGTCGGGATGGTTGAGCAGTGTCGGCAGCCCCTCGGTCATGCCGAAGCCTTCGACGATCGGATGGCCGAAGGTATCGGAGTAGTCCTGCTGCAAGGGGATCGGGACAGCGTCGCCTCCGCAAATGGCCGAGCGGCCCGTGGTGATCTTCCGGGGACGCGATCGCTGCTCGGCGAGGAGCGCCCGGATCATCGTCGGCAGCCCCATGTGGAAGGTCGCCCCGCTGCGCTCCCAAGTATCGAGTACTGTGGCGGGGTCGAATATGGGCACGATGGTCACTGTTGCGCCTATCCACAGCGATGACATCAGCAGCATGATGGATCCCGTGGCGTGGACCATCGCTGTGAAGAGTAGCGTGTGATCGTCGGGCTTCAGGCCCCAGGCGTCCATATAGGATGCGTTGCCGGCGATGGTGCGCTGCGAATGGCTGACGCCCTTGGGACGCGCAGTGGTACCGCTGGTGTAGAGCAGCAGGGCAGGATCGTCGGGCTGCGGGACGGGCAGCGGGGTCTTGGAATCGCTCGATGCGACGGCGTCCGGTTCCCATGTGGGAATGGAAGTTTGGATTCGAAGATCCGGCTGGGCGATATAGGCCTTTGCTCCGCTGTGATCGAGAACGTAGGCGATTTCCTCCGGCGTCAGTCGGGTGTTCACTGGCACGGCGACGAATCCTGCGGCGAAGCAGGCGTAGTAGAAGGTCGCGAGATCGATCCCGTTTCTCATGTGTAGGGCGACGCGATCGCCAGGCTTCAAGCCTTTCCCGAGCCAGCCATGGGCCACATTCTCGACCTGCGCTGCGAATTGGGCGTAGGTCAGCATCGTGTCTCCGCAAATAAGGGCGGGCTTTTCCGGTTGCGCGGCGGCTCGCGCCTTCAGCTGGTTCCAGATCAACATAATTGCTCCCCAGCTATTGTACGCACGTGGAGGCGATTTCGGATGAGGCTAATTGAAGAGGGGGAGTTTGGTCAGTTCCTCTGGCGGTACCTGCTCCAGCGGCAGTCCGGCTTTTTTCCAAGCTCGCAACCCCCCTTTTATGACCGCAACCCTCACGCCCTTCTCCATGAGTCGCTGCGCCACGCGAGCGCTGGTGGCTTCTCGAATACACGTGCAATATAAGTAGACCGGTTTATCCGAAGTAACTTCGTCCTCCAGGCGATGGAGCGCATTTGGCTCGAGGCGCTTCGATCCCTGCACGCGCGCGGCCTTGCGGTCGTAATAACCGTGGCTGCGGACGTCGTAAATCACCGCCCCATCGGTAGACAACGCCTTGGCGGCATCCGCGGCGCTGACCAGCGGGATCGACCGGAGAGCGCGTGCCTTGATCCACATCCGCGCTTGAAGTCCCAGGTAGACCACGACGGCCACGATCAAGACCCAGCTCACTACTCGGCCGAAGATTTCGTAATTTCTGGTGATGGTCCCGAGCGCGCCGCTGAAGAGGTAACCGACCGACAGATACGCTGCCACATACAGCGATGCGCCGCCGAAATCGAGCCCGAAGAATTGCCCCAAGCGCATGTTCATGCTGCCCGCTAGGGGCGGAGCCATGGTGTTGATACCGGGTACGAACTTTGCGAATACCAGAACCACGCGCCCGCGACGATAGAACGAGTCGGCCGAGCGGAGAATGCAGGATTCCGGATTCAGCGAAAGGCGGCAGAGCACGCTCAGCATCCACCATCCCGTGTAGCGACCCATGAAAAACATCAGCGTGTCGCCGATGACGAACGCCAGAAGAGCGCTGCCTGCGGTCAGCGGCAAATAGAGAGATCCGCGCGCGCTGGCTCCCCCCGCGATCAACAAGGCAAGTGCGGAGGGCACGGGCAGACCGACCGACTCCAGAAATACGATCGCGAACAGGATCGTGTAGCCGTGCTCTGAGAGTCCTGCGAGCAGGGATTCCAGAAAGATTATTCCCCTTTATCGGGCTTCGACATGAACCGGTAGCCAACCCCCCGAACCGTGAGTACGTGGCGGGGTTTGACCGGGTCGTCCTCGATGTAGCGGCGCAGCCGGACTATGAAATTGTCGATCGCGCGCGTATCGGTGTCCTCGTGCAGGTTCCAGACTTCTTCGAGCATTCTCTTTCTAGATACGGGCTTGCCGTCGTGCCGAATCAAGTAACGCAGAACGTTCGCTTCCATGAGAGTCAGAGGAAAGATCTGGTCGCGGACACGCAGCTCCAGACGGTCGAAATCGACCGATTTATCGCCGAATTTGAAGACGTCCGGAGCCTGCGTCGAGGCGGCTGGCGTGTTCATCGATCTCGTGAGCCATTCGCGCCGCCGCAGCAGCCCTCGGATGCGGGCGATCAGAATGGCGAGATCGAAAGGCTTCGTAAGATAGTCGTCTGCTCCGGCGGCGAACCCTTTCAGGACGTCGTTGGGATGGCCACGGGCGGTGAGCATGAGGGTCGGGACGAATTGCCCGGCGCCCCGCATTTCGGACATCACGCTAAAGCCGTCCTTGCCCGGCAGCATGACGTCGAGGACCACGACATCGAAGGCCGTGGGATCTGCCTTGAGCACTTCGAGTGCGGCTTCCCCGGTCTCGGTTACCTGGACCTGATACCCCTCGGCTTCCAGGTTAAAGCGCAGCCCGTCGGCGAGGTGTTGCTCATCTTCGACAACCAGAACTTTACTCATCGATTTCTCTATCGGGCAATAGGTAGCTGCAGCACGAACGTGCTCCCGCGGCCCGGACCTTCGCTTTCCGCCCAGGCTCTCCCGCCGTGCCGCTTAGCAACGGAGCGGACGATATACAGGCCAAGACCGGTTCCGGGAACCCGCGGGGCTGACGGTCCAGAAGCCCGGTAGAAACGCTTGAAGATCGCCTTCAATTCGGTCTTCGGTATGCCCGGACCCTCATCGCGTACACGTACGGCAACATGCTTCTCGTCGGTCGCGGCGATTTCCACCGAAACCTTTACGGTGGGTCCGGAATACTTCACCGCATTATCGATGAGATTGGAAACTGCCGCGCGAACCTCGTCCATGTCGGCCAAAATGGTGATCGGAGAATTGGGCTCGAAGTTCAGCGATTCGGGCGACAAACCGTACAGCGTGCGGGCACGTGTCACGCAATCCTGCACTAATCCGCCCAGGTCGATCCGCGAGAGAGTGGGCTTGCGGCTGTGACCGATCCGGCCCGTGCGCAGGATCTGCTCGATGGTTTCGAGCAGCCGGTCGCTATCCTCCAGCATGATGCGGTAGAAATCCTTGCGCTTGGCTTCGTCGACGGCGCGGGTCTGGAGGGTTTCCAGATACAACCGCATGGAGGCGACGGGTGTTTTGAGCTCATGGGTGACAGCGTTGATGAACGCGTCCTGCTGTTCGTTTCGCCGGATCTCGCGCACCAGAAAAACGGTGTTGAGCACGATGCCGCTGATCAGCATCGCCCCTAGCAGGACGCCGAGGAATAGCAGAATCCCGGTGCGCCAGCTGAGGAAAATCCAGCCTACGTACAGGAGAACAATGACGGAAATGAGCGCGACGCCGAGGGCGATGAAGAAACCGATGGACTTGCCGCGGCCGGGAACGACCATGATTACTCCAGCTTACGCGAGCCGGAGTAAATGTGGTGCGAAAGCGGCCTAGGCGGCTTCGCGGGCAGGTTCTGTATTACGGACGCTGGCGACCTTGACGGCCTTCGCGATACCGAAGAACTTGAAAATGCTGATCAGGATCCAGGAGTGGTCGATCTCATACCAGGCCAGGCCATGGCGGGCCGACGTGGGATGCGCGTGGTGGTTGTTGTGCCAGCCTTCGCCGAAGGTGAGAAGCGCAACCCACCAGCTATTGCGGGAGTCGTCGCGGGTTTCAAACCGGCGACGGCCCCACATGTGGGTCGCCGAATTGACCAACCAGGTGGAATGAAGGCCGACGACTACACGCAGGCACCCGGCCCACAGAAGCATAGGCAGCCCGCCGAAGGCGTACAACGCGACGCCGAGAACGGCCAAAGGAACCCAGTGGTAGTTGTTGAGCCACACGTAAAACTTGTGCTTCGCCAGGTCGGGAGCGTATTTGGACAGGACGCGGGTATTGTTGTGATTGGTCTCGCCCAACAGGATCCAGCCTACGTGGGACCACCAGGCGCCGTCGCGGGGTGAGTGCGGGTCGCCGGGCTGATCTGATTTCTGGTGGTGCAGCCGGTGCGTGGCCACCCAGAAGATCGGGCCGCCTTCGAGCGTCAGTGAGCCGCAAACGGCGAAGAAGTATTCAAGAAACAGAGGTATCTGATAGGAGCGATGGGTGTGGAGGCGATGGTAACCCATGCTGATGCCCAGTCCGATGGTCATCCAATATAGAAAGACAGTGACGGCGAAGACGCGCCAGCTGAACATGAAAAGCGCTGCAACGGCTCCGATGTGCAGCAGAATCAATACTATAGTGGTTAGCCAGTTGAGCTTCTGGCGGTTTGGAAGGACGATCGGTTCGGTACTCACTGAATCTCCAGTTGTTTGTTGCATACCCAACCTACCAGGGATTTGGCAAACCTTCTGTAAGACTTGTGTAATTTCCACAGATGCCGAGTGCATCCGTTGGAGCCGAAGTAGTGTGTTCTGAACCAGGTATAGGTGAATCCCCTTACTCGCCGCTCCATCACTCCGCGCAACCCCAAACGGGCGAATTTACTTTGAGCCTTGACGTAAGCCGACAGGCTCGTGATAATCGGAACTCCTCATGTTGGAGCGCGCGTGACGCGTCCAAAGTTTTGCGGCCTAACGTGAGTACCCGTAGCTGTCCACTGCGGTCAAATGCTTCGAATCTATATCTTCTTATTGGCGCTTTGTCCGGCGCTGGTGCAGGCGCAAGCCACCGTCTTCACAGCACAAAACGACATTGGCCGAACGGCGGTCAACCAGAATGAAACTATACTGAATCCGCTGAACGTAAAGGCCGGCGGCTTCGGAAAGCTCTTCACGCGCGCTGTGGACGGGAACATTGTCGCGCAGCCGCTGTATGTCGCGAATGTAAGCCTTCCGTCTAGCGGGATGCACAACATTGTATACACAGCGACCGCGAACAACAGCGTTTACGCCTTTGACGCGGACGATCCGGTTTTATCAGCTCCGTTGTGGCGAACCAACCTGGGAGCCGCGGCGCCTGCTACGAGCGGTGTCACAGCCGGAATCCTGGGCACGCCGACCATCGACGCATCGAGCGGAACTCTATATGTGGTCGCCTTGACGATAGACGCCGGGTCTCCGATGTACCAATTACATGCTCTGAATCTTGTGACGGGTGCGGAGAAGCCGAACAGTCCGGTCATGATCCAAGGGAAGGCCGGCCCGATCGCCTTCGATGCGAGCCAGACGTTGCAGAACTCCGGACTGCTGCTGGTCGGTGGGAAGGTCTACGTCGCATTCGAGAGCGGCTGGATCTTCGGATACGACGCCGCCACATTGCAGAAGACCGCGGTGCAAAATATCGCGCCCGGCGGCGCGGGGCTATCCGCCGATTCCGCCGGGTTCATTTACGCCTGCACCGGCAACGGTGTCTACGACGGCATTCTGAAGTTTGGCGGAAGCTGCGTGAAGCTGGATCCTTCACAGGGCCTGGCGATCGTGGACTCTGCATCCGGCGACGCGCCAGGACGATTTTCGGGCGGGCTTGCCTACAACCAAGCGAGCGGATCGCTGTATGTCTGGAGCGGTGACGATCGCCTGAAGAGCTACGCATTCGCTGGGGGCGTGCTGGCTGCCGATCCAGCCTCCATGAGCACCGCGGTTGTACCTTACGGCGCGGCACTGAGCCTTTCCGCCAACGGGAACACCGCCGGATCGGGAATCGTCTGGGCTATCACGCCGAGCGCTCCAGCGCGTGTTGCGGCGGTAACCGGCGCGCTTCGGGCGTTTGATGCGTCTGACGTTTCAATAGAGCTGTGGAACAGCGATTGGAACGCTGCACGCGACTCGCTGGGAAGTTTCGCTCCATCGGCTGCGCCCACCGTCGCCAACGGCAAAGTCTATGTCGCGACGTCCTCGAACCAATTGGTCGTTTATGGAATGCCGGCTTCCCCGCCTGCTGTGGATCGGCTGAGCCCGACATCGGTGAGGCGGGGAGGCGTCGCCGCCATGGATGTAGCCTCTGCGAGCGCGCAAGGTATCACGCTGACGGGTGCGAGCGGCGGCAGAATTTATGAGGGTGTAGGCGCGGTTAGCGCCGGTGCGTCTTCGCGTTTGCTGATCGACTACCCGGAGCCCCAGCGGAGCCAAATCCTGGACTATCTCTTCAAGCCCAACTACGGCGCGAATATCCAGCATCTGAAGGTCGAAATCGGCGGGGATGAGAACTCCACCGACGGCTCGGAGCCTACGCATATGCGGAGCGCGACCGACCAGAACTATTCGCGCGGCTACGAGTGGTGGCTGATGCAGCAGGCCAAGCTGCGCAATCCGAACATCAGGCTCGACGCCCTGGAATGGGGCGCGCCGGGTTGGATCGGGGGCGGCAATTTTTTCTCGCAGGACAATATCAACTACATCATCAACTTCATCAAGGGGGCGAAGACCGCTTACGGCCTGACCATCGATTATGTCGGTCTCTGGAATGAGAACGACTACGACGTCGTCTGGTCCAAGAATCTGAAGAGCGCGTTGCTGGCGAACGGTCTTTCCACCAAATTGGTGGCGGCCGATCAAACCGGCGGATTGCAATGGTCGGTGATCGGTCCAATGTATGCCGATCCGGATTTTGCCGCCGCGGTGGACGTGATTGGCGCGCATTACGTGTCGCAGATCGGCTATGACAGCACCCCCGAGGTGCGCGCCACTGGTAAACCGCTGTGGGCCAGTGAAGATGGACCCTGGCGCGGGGATTGGATTGGGGCCGCCGCCTTAGCGAAGACCTTCAACCGTAACTACATCACCGGCAAGATCACGGCGACTGAAGTCTGGAGTCCCGTTTCGTCGTACTACGACGTGCTGCCGGTTCCGGGATCCGGGCTGATGTATGCGAACACTCCCTGGTCGGGGAATTACAATGTCCAGCCAGCCATCTGGGCGATGGCTCACACCACGCAGTTTGCGCAGCCAGGCTGGCAGTATTTGGACAGCTCGTCGGGCTTTCTCTCGGGCGGGGGCAGCTATGTCACGCTCAAGAATGGCAGCGACTACAGCGTCGTCATTGAGACCATCGACGCGACGGGAGCTCAGCCGGTATCGTTCAGCATAACGGGCGGTCTTTCGACGGGTGTTTTGCACGTTTGGAAAACCGATCAGAACATCCAGTTCGTGCAACAAGCCGATATCATACCCGTCAACGGCAGTTTTAGTTTCACTCTGGCTCCCGGAACAATTTATTCGCTGACAACTACGACCAGCCAGAGTAAGGGCAGCGCGATTCCCACCGCCGCGTCGCCCTTTCCCTTGCCATACGGGGATACTTTTGACGGTTACAGCGCCGGCCGTGCGCCGCAGTACTTCGCCAACCTGAACGGCGCTTTTGAAACGGCAAACTGCGCCTCGGGACACAGTGGGCTGTGTCTGCGCCAGGTCATCGCGACCAAGCCAATCCTTTGGCCGCAGATGGGTCCGGTAGAGCCCGCCAGCATTCTAGGTTCGGCAAGCTGGACCGATTACCAGGTGAGCGCGGATGTTTTTTTCGAACAGGCCGCGGACGCCAAGCTGATCGGCCGCATGAGCCTCCAGCGCCAGGGTACCGGCGAGATGAACGCGTATCAGTTCTACCTAAGCGACACGGGCAACTGGAGTCTTCGCATCGGAAACTTTCAGCCCATGGCTTCCGGAAGCATTTACGGATTCTCCTCCAGTACCTGGCACACGATGGCGCTGATCTTCAACGGTTACTACATCCAGGGAGTTGTGGATGGAACTGTGGTCACCTCGATCGCCGACACGACTTACGCAAGCGGCATGGCGGGATTAGGGGTGCGCAGTTTCAACACGGTCCAGTTCGACAACTTCCGAATCGATCCGCTGGGTGGCAGTCCTACGCCTACCCCGACTCCGACGCCCACTCCAACTCCCACTCCGACCCCGACGCCGGATCCCACTCCGACGCCGACTGGCGGCACCGTTCCGCAGGCGCAGATCGTTGCTTCAGCCGCGAGCCAGGCAACCGGCTACGAGGCGAGCAAGGCCGTCGACAGCAATCGCAGCACGTTGTGGCACACCGCTTACATCGCGGCCCCGTGTTGTTCGCCACAATCGCCGCTGCCCCAGTCCATCGTTCTGAATTTGGGCGCCACTTATAGCGTCAGCACGCTACGTTATTTGCCGAGGCAGGACGGTGTCGCAAACGGCAACATCACCTCCTATAACCTTTATGTAAGCAGCGATGGAGCGACGTTCGTGAAAATCGCCAGCGGAAACTGGGCCGATGATGCCACGCAGAAGAGTGTTTCATTCACTCCGGTGGCGGCCAGCTATGTCCGGTTAGAAGCAACGGCCGCGCATGCCGGATATGTTTCCGCGAGCGAGATTAACGTCGACTACTCAACCGGCGGCGCGTCGCCTACTCCGACGCCCACACCCGACCCTACGCCCACACCCACACCGACTCCTACTCCGACGCCGAGTCCGACTCCAACTCCAACAACGGGATCACTGCCGACGGGCTTGATCGGGCGCTGGACGTTCGATGCTGCCGATGCCAGCGGCACGCAGACTCTCGATAAATCCGGCAATGGGTACACGGGGACGATATCGGGTTCGGTGACGAAGACCACCGGAGTCCTGGGCGATGCTTATGCGTTCGCTACCAACGGCTGGATCAACATGTCCTACGCCAGCCAAGCCGAGCTCAACAAGAACCTGACCCTGACGGCTTGGATCAAGACGACGAACGCCAGCCGCGCCGAGGCATTCATCTCCAAGTACGACACGCAAGGCTATGGCTACGTCCTGCGAACGACGGCTGCCGGCACGCTTGCTCTGGAAGTGGGCACGTACAACGCAGCGGTGTACGGAAACAAGATCGCTACCGATGTGGCCAAGATCAACGATGGGAATTGGCACCATGTGGCGGTGACGATCACTCTGAATAGCAACGTTTCGTTCTATGTGGATGGAGTGGCGAGTTCGGTATCGCCGCTGAAGGTGACGGGCGCGGGCAGCAATTATGCCTGGCTGATGATCGGCCAGGCGGGATATTCGCCCGTGGGCAACTACTTCAATGGCAGCCTGGACGAGGTGGAGATTTACAATCGTGCGCTGTCGGCGAGCGAAGTGAATGGATTGTACACCGGCGCAGGTGCGACTCCCACTCCAACGCCTACGACGACACCCACTCCAACACCAACGCCTGATCCTACGCTGACTACGACACCTACGCCCACTCCGACACCCACGCCGACGACAACGTCGTTGCCCACAGGCTTGATTGGTCGCTGGACCTTCGACGTTGCCGATACCAACAGTACCCAGGCGTTCGACAAATCCGGG